>ENA-OQBJ01000074-OQBJ01000074.1-human-gut-metagenome-genome-assembly--contig:-NODE-74-length-47368-cov-3.542453_pt1 | contig 47368 bp, 36 predicted proteins | sample MGYA00242743_ERZ504545 | MGnify/ENA primary metagenome ERZ504545 (study PRJEB26092, sample SAMD00036252) | human gut metagenome | host: Homo sapiens | study: EMG produced TPA metagenomics assembly of... | reverse complement strand
CCATTGATTGAGCAGAGAGCCGATCCGCAGATTAAGTATGACGAAGATACAAAAGCTTATTATTTCACAGCTTCTTATCCGCATTCTACAATGCGGACAACGGTTATGACAGAATTATCCTGCGTAAGGCAGATACGATCCAGGGACTTTCAGACGCAGAAGGCGGACTGGAAAAAGAGATTACAATCTGGAAAGCACCATCTACAGGCAAGATGGCAAGACACGTCTGGCACCGGAAATTCATAAGATCAAAGGAAAATGGTATGTATTCTTTGCAGCCGGCGATTCCGGCAACATCTGGAATATCAGGCCATATGTCCTGGTATGCCAGGGAGATGATCCATACGATGCATCTTCATGGGTACAGGCAGACGGAACTGCAGAGATCCACGCAGCTACAAGTGAAGAATCCGCATACTTCAAACACATGTCACTGGATATGACATACTTTGAACACAATGGAAAGCATTATGTGATCTGGGCAGATATTATCGGACAGTCTGCACTTTACATGCAGGAGATTAACCCGGGCAAACCTTGGGAAGGCCAGGGAAAAGTTATCATGCTTACAACTCCGGAATACGGATGGGAGCGTAATGTAGAGCGTGTAAATGAAGGACCTACGATCCTGAAACACGATGGAAAGATCTTCCTTGCATTCTCAGCAGCCGGAACAGGTCCGGAATATTGTATCGGACTTCTGACCGCAGATGAAGATGCAGATTTGATGAATCCGGAATCATGGACAAAGACTGCTTATCCGGTTCTTACATCCGCAGACGTACCGGGAGAATACGGACCGGGACACAACTCATTCACTGTAGATGAGAATGGAAATGCAGTATTCGTATACCATGCACGTTCGGAAGAGTGTTACAAGAATCAGTGTCAGTGGTCAAGTGCAAGCTCTCTGTATGACCCATGCCGTCATGCAAGAGTAAAACGTGTACACTGGGCAGCAGACGGAACACCAATCCTGAATATGAGTTATGAAGAAGAGTTAAATGATGCATATAAGAATGTAACGGTTCAGGTAACTGTAGAAGATAACAGTGGCGAAGAAGAACTTGCAATTATAGAAAATCCGAAGAACTATGTAGGAAAAATCGGAGAGACAGCAGAATTTACAGTAAAAGCAACCGGAGAAGGTCTGACCTATAAATGGGAATACAGCAATGCTAATTCCAGCAAGTGGTATGCATCTTCTATGGAAGGAAGCAAGACAGACACCGTAAAAGTACCGGTACAGAAATACAGAGACGGACAGAAATACCGTTGTACCGTAACCGATAAAAACGGAAAAACAGTTACATCTGCTGTTGTGGCAGTAAAAGTGGCAGAGCTTCCGGCCGGACTGGCTATTGTAAGCCAGCCGGTAAGTGTGAATGCAGCAAAGGGAACCATGACAGAATTCAAGGTGCAGGCAACCGGAGATGGTCTTACCTATCAGTGGGAATACTGTAATGCATCTTCCAACAAGTGGAGAACATCTTCTATGGAAGGGAATCAGACCGATACGATTAAAGTGGAAGCTGGAAGCTGGAGAAACGGACAGAAATACCGCTGCGTGATCAAAGACGTAGAAGGCAATACGCTGACATCCGATGCAGCGACACTGACAGTTACCCAGTAAATTCATTTGTAATCCAAGGGGGATGGGACAGGACGTAAAAGGCAGAGCCTTAAGTTCCATCCCTTTGAAAAATAAATGAAAAAGGAGAAAACTATGAAAAGACGATTTCTTGCGCTCTTAATGAGTGCGGCAATGGCAGTGACACTGCTTCCGGCTTTTTCCGTAAAAGCAGAAAACAGCAGTGACACAGGAAACAGCGGAACGCCGGAGCAGAAAGTGATGGCAGAATATGACATGTCACATGCAGACGGAACGCTTACAGATATTTCCGGTAACGGAAATAATGCAAAACTGGTTGGAATCACAGATTCGGATTTCACAGAAGAGGACGGGGAAAACGTTCTGAATTTCTCCGGAGACTCTGGAAAATATGTTGAGATTCCGGCAGGACTGATCGAAGAAGAGAACTTCACGATCGAAGCTACATTTAAGACAGAAAAGGTGAGCAACCAGTGGTTATTCTGTCTTGGTAACAAGGTGAGCACATGGCCAAATGTGAAAAACTATGTATTCTTCTGCCCGACACAGGGAGGAAATGGTAACAGCAAAGACGGAAATATCCGTGCAGGATTAAAAGACGGATCCAAAGAAATTCTTCTTGCACAGGATGGAAAGATTACAGAGAATGCTTACAATACTGTAAAATATGAATTCAATGAAGGTGTGGTAAGCGTATACCTGAATGACGCACTGATCGAGACAACAGACAGTGGATATTCCATCCAGGATATTATCTCAGCAGGAACAGATGGAACTGCACTGGGATATATCGGAAAATCCCTGTACAGCCCGGACCCGGCTTACAAGGGAACATTAAAATCATTCAAATTATCTGCAACAGAGAAAGATCATTCCGATGAAGCAAAAGTTGCAGAAGCAAAAGAAGCCCTGACACTTCCATATAACACAACCGATCAGGCTGTATATGGAAATATCACACTTCCTACGGAAGCAGGTGACGGAGTTGCCGTAACATGGACAACAGATAAGCCGGAGATCGTGGACGTACAGTCTCATGAGAACGAAGGCTATGATGCAACACCGGCCGGAACTGTAACAAGACCGGACAAAGATACCGATGTTACAATGACAGCAACGCTGAAACTGGGTGATGTAACAGCAACAAAAGACTTTACATTCACAGTTAAGAAAGCAGTAAAAGCAAAGACAGCCGATGATTACAGTGCATATTTTTTTACATATTTCGCAGGTGAAGGATATTCTGACGGAGAGCAGATCTACTTCGCAGCAAGTAAGAATGGACTGAAATGGCAGGATCTGAACGATAACAAACCGGTACTTACATCTACACTCGGAGAAAAGGGAGTACGTGATCCATTCATCATCCGTTCTGCAGAAGGCGATAAGTTCTACATGATCGCAACAGACCTGAAGATCAACGGAGGAAATGGCTGGGGTGCAGCACAGACTGCAGGAAGCCAGAGTCTGATGGTATGGGAGTCTACAGACCTTGTAAACTGGTCTGACGAACGTATGGTAGAAGTAAGTGCTTCTATCGGAGCCGGCTGTACATGGGCACCGGAAGCAGCATATGACTATAAGACAGGCGAATATGTTGTATTCTGGGCATCTAAAGTATCTGATGACAACTACGCAAAACAGAGATTATATTACTCTAAGACAAGAGATTTCTACACATTTACAGAGCCACAGGTTTATATCGATATGGATCAGTCAAGTATCGATACAACGATCATCTATAACAACGATGACCAGATGTACTACCGATACACCAAGAATGAAGGCGGAAGTACGAACAGCCTCGGTGCAAAGACAAAGACTGTATATGTAGAAAGATGTGCAACACTTCTTGGCGAGTGGGAGCATATTGCATCAGATTCCCTGAACAGTAACCAGTGGGTAGAAGGTCCTACAATCTTCCAGTTCAACTCACAGGATACAGACGGAAGCAGCAAGTGGTGCCTGTTAGTCGACAATTATGGCGGCGGTGGATATTATCCACTGGTATCCGATGATCTGTCTTCCGGTGTATTCACAAGACCGGACAGCTATAAGATGCCAAGCCGTGCAAGACATGGTACACCGATCCCTGTAACACAGGAAGAGTACAATGCATTAATGGCAAAATGGGGAACCAATCTTGTTCAGGAGAATACAGAAGAAGAGGAAAAAGATCCGGTTCTTTCTTATGATTTTGAAAATACAGATGGAACAACAATCAAAGATGTCAGTGGACACAATAATGACGGTACGCTGAACGGAAATGCAACCGTAAAAGAAGAAAACGGAAGCAACGTATTATATCTGGATGGAACAAGCGGAACATTCGCTTCCCTTCCGACAGGATTCTTCGATGGAAGAAACAAATTCACCATTTCCATGGATGTAAAACCGGAAAAGGTAGATGGCAACTTCTTCACATTTGCAATTGGTAAAGACAGCAGCAAATATCTGTTCATGCGTCAGAAATCCGGATCTATCAAGAGTGTGATCACATCCGGTTCATGGAGTGCAGAACAGGGAGTTGACCAGAGTGTTGACCAGACTCTGTTGAATGAGTGGCAGAATATTACAATCGTAAAAGAAGCAGGAAAGATGTCATTATATCTGAATGGCGAAAAGATTGCAGAAAAGACAGGAATGTCAACAGATGTTACAGATCTTGGAAAAGATCTGAAAGCATATCTTGGAAAATCATTCTACAGTGCTGACGGATATTTCAAGGGCGCTTATGATAATGTAAAGGTTTATAACAGAGCATTATCAGCGGATGAGATTGCAGGAACAGAAGAATTCGCAATTGTCAAGAATCCGGAAAGCGTAGAAGGAGTTGCCGGAGAGACAGCAGAATTCACAGTAGAAGCAACAGGTAAAGGACTGACTTATGAGTGGCAGTATTGCAATGCAAATTCTACAAAATGGAGAACCTCCGTAATGGAAGGAAGCGATACAGCAACTGTAAAAGTTCCGGTTGCAAACTGGAGAGACGGTCAGAAATACCGCTGCGTGGTAACAAACGGAGACGGGGAACAGCTGATCTCAGAGACAGCCGTTGTAACCATGCAGAAACCAGTCAAGGTTCAGCCTGTAAGTGTAGAAGCAGTCAAAGGAACAACAGCAGAATTTACGGTTGAAACATCATGGGACAATGTAACTTATCAGTGGGAATACTGCAATGCGAACTCTAACAAGTGGAGAACATCCAGCATGGAAGGAAACGACACAGCAACCATCAAGGTTCCGGCAGGATCATGGAGAAACGGACAGAAATACCGTTGTGTGATCACAGCAGCAGATGGAAGAAGTGTGACATCTGATGTAGCAGTCCTGACAGTGACAGATAAATAAATGTTATTTAAAGAGGAGATAGAATTTTTCTGTCTCTTCTTTTTTTATTGCAAAAATTATAAAAAATCACACAAAATTCACAAAAAAATCCATTCACAATAGCTGGAATGCATAATAAAATTTTGTTATATCTGTAAGAAGGTAAAGTGTGAAAGGAGAATAATGGTATGAACCGAAAAAAGCTGATAGCATTTTCGCTATCATTGGCAATGACAGTCGTTCCAGTAACTCCGGCAGCAGCAGCGGGGGCAGAACAGAATAGCGAAGGGCTTCAGAATGCGGTGCTGGATCTGGGATTCGAAAACAGTCTGGAGGATTCCAGTGGAAAGGGTAATAACGGAACACTTTCGTCCGGAAATGCGGAATATGTAGACGGAGTGGTCGGAAAAGCGTTGAAGATGAACGGAAGTTCCTATGTGAATCTGGGTACAAGCACAGATCTCCAGCCGGAAAATCTTACATTATCATTCTGGATCCGTCCGGATACGGCTATGACAGGAGAGGAACTAATCTCCTGGAATAAGAATGAATGGTACACAGACGGATGGTATCTTTCATCAGAAAATGATAACACACCACTGACACTTTCCATCGGACCGGCGAAGACGAACGGCCAGCCGTACAGAGTGTCCGTATCGGGAAAAAGAAGTGATTTCTTCCCGGCCGGAGAGTGGACACACATTGCAGTTACTTATGATAAGGACAGCAAAGAAATCTGCTTTTACAGAAACGGTGTAAAATGCAGCACGGTAACAACTTATGGTATCAGCGGGGAATCAACCGGAGTGCTCGGCTCCGATGCATCGATGGAAAAATCGGTTGGTTATAACGGACCAAAATACAAAGGTGCATATCTGAAAGCATCCCTGGATGAATACCAGCTTTATAATGATGTGGCAACTCCGGAGGAGGTCATTGCTCTGTATGAAGAATCTGGACAGACATTCGACCGTAAGGCGGTTGCACAGGCGGATCTGGATAAGATTAGCATTCCGGAGACGACGCAGGGGAACCTTTCTCTTCCGGCAACAGGAGAAAGCGGTTCTGCGATCAGCTGGTCATCAGACAATGAAGCAGTGGTTGCAGCAGACGGAACCGTTGTAAGACCGGGCGTAGGAGAGAAGGACGTGACGGTTACGCTGACAGCGGAAGCATCTTACTTAAATGGCGAGAAAGTAACAAAGACCTATAAAGTAACGGTAACAGCAAAACAGGAGATCAATATTACGACAAGCAGCATCATGGGGGATGTGACACTGGAAGATGATTATCTGGTAAATGCAGCACAGAAAGAAGACGAATATCTTTTAAGCCTGGATTCAGAAAAATTCCTGTATGAATTCTACAAGATATCCGGATTGACACCAAAGACAGATTCCGGATACGAAGGATGGGAAAGAAGTCATGGCAATAACTTCCGCGGACATACATTCGGACATTATATGTCAGCACTTTCACAGGCATATCTGAGTGCGGACGGAGAGACTAAAGCGGCATTAAAGACAGAGATCAAAGAAGCAGTGGACGGATTAAAAGAATGCCAGGATGCCTATGCGACAAAATATCCGGACAGTGCAGGATATGTATCCCCATTCCCGGAAGAGTGGCTGAAAGACAAAGATGGTGTAAATCTTGCCAACACCAGGAAGATCAGCGGTGATACCGTATACGTTCCATACTATAACCTTCATAAGGTACTGGCAGGTCTGATCGATGTGACAAAGAACGTCGATGATCAGGAAATCAAGGAAACAGCGCTTAGTGTTGCGGAAGGATTCGGAGAATATCTGAACAATCGTCTGAGTAAACTGACTGATAAAAACAAGATGCTCCGTACCGAATATGGCGGAATGAATGAAGCATTATACGAGCTTTATAACATCACAGGCAATGATCATTACAAGACAGCGGCACAGTATTTTGACGAGACTGATCTTTTCAAAAAGCTTGCCAATAATCAGGATGTATTAAATGGATTACATGCCAACACGACGATCCCAAAACTGACCGGTGCATTAAAGAGATATACAGTCCTGACAGAGAATGAGGACTATTATAATTCGCTGTCCGACAGTGAGAAGTCATCACTGGAGATGTACCTGAAAGCAGCAGAGAACTTCTGGCAGATCACGGTTGACCATCATACATATGTAACCGGAGGCAATAGTCAGTCTGAACATTTCCATGCGGCAGATAAGATCGGATATGACGCAACCAAGAGTGAATATGATGCAAGTACGACATGTGAGACATGTAATACGTATAACATGTTAAAACTTTCAAAAGCGCTCTATCAGGTGACCGGTGATAAAAAATACATGGATTATTTCGAGACAACGTATACCAATGCAATCCTTTCTTCACAGAATCCGGAGACAGGAACAACGATGTATTTCCAGCCGATGGCACCTGGATACAATAAAGTATTCAACAGACCATTCGATGAGTTCTGGTGTTGTACAGGAACCGGTATGGAGAACTTCTCCAAACTGGGTGACAACATCTATACCGTAAGCGCAGACAGCGTTGCAGTGCAGATGTTCTATTCCTCAGAACTGAAGGATGATACACATAATCTGAAATTAAAACAGATTGCCAATATGCCAAACGAAGACAAGATCACCTTACAGGTATCTGCAGCAGATGGCGGACAGGTAGCAGAAGGAACAGACCTGAAGCTCAGAAAACCGGACTGGATAGCAGGAGATGCAGTGATCACCGTCAATGGAAAGATCGTAAAGGCAGAAGAACAGAACGGATACTTTGTGATCGAAGATGTCAAAGCAGGTGACGAGATCACATACCAGATGCCGATGAAAGTGACTGCATACACCATGCCGGATAAGAGCAACATGGTAGCATTCAAGTACGGACCGGTCGTATTAAGTACCGCACTTTCTAGCAACAACATCGAAGCATCGAATCCGAACGGAATCCTTGTAAGAGTAGGAACTTATGATTCTTCCTGCCAGACCGTTATCACAGTAGAAAGTGATTCTGTGGAGACATGGCTTAAGGATCTGGAAAAGAACATGGTGAGAATCGAAGACAGCGCAGACGGACAGGTACAGTTCAAGCTGAAAAATGTCGACTCTGAATCTGAGAACCTGATCTATACACCACATTATATGCGTTACAAAGAACGTTATGGTCTGTATATGTACATGGAAGAAGCAGATTCCAAGTCTTCACAGGACCGTATCCTGGAGAATAAGAAATCCATCCGGGATACCGAGATGAGCACAGATTCCATGTATACATTCGATGACAATAACTCAGAGGCAGCAAAGAACCAGCAGGGCGAGAACACATCCGTAGGTGTATTCAATGGAAAAGGATACCGTCACGGAGAGAAAAATATAGGATGGTTCAGCTATGATCTGAAGATCGATCCGACAGCAGAGAAAAATTATCTGAACTGTACATACTATTCCGGAGACAACGGAAGAACATTCGATGTATATGTAAACGGACAGAAACTGAAGACAGTTACGATCAATACAGCTGCAGGAACGAATATGTTCTATGTAGACACAACAGAGATACCGGCAGAATACCTGACAGAAGGATCTGATACGATCACTGTAAAATTCCAGGCAATTCCTGGAAAGAACAGTTATGTAGGAGGTCTCTTTGGTATCAGTACTTCTTCATCAACCGCATATGATACAGATGCTTCCCTTGCCGCACTTTCCTTTGACAAAGGAACCATGACACCGGCATATGACAAAGATACAACCGAGTATGTACTGGAAGTACCGGAAGATACAGAGACTGTTGCAATGACAGCAACACCGAAGAAAGAAAGCGGACTTGTATACGTGGGAGATGTCCTGATCGACGACAAGCATCCGAGAAATATTACCCTGACCGGAGAAGAGACAGTTGTGAATCTGACGAGTAAAGCACAGGATCACAAGACGGCGCAGGCATACAAGATCACAATTAAAAAAGTAAAAAAGACAGAGAAGGAACTCGCAATCGTGTCAGATCCATCTGACTATAAAGGTGTCGTAGGAGAGACTGCAGAATTCATCGTAGAGGCAACAGGAGAAGGCTTAACTTACCAGTGGGAATACTGTAATGAAGGATCATCCAAGTGGAGAACATCCAGCATGGAAGGAAGTACTACAGCAACCATTAAAGTTCCGGTAGGAAAGTGGAGAGATGGCCAGAAATACCGTTGCGTGGTAAAAGATGCAGCAGGCAACACCGTAATATCCAAAGATGCAGTAATGACAGTCGGCAAAGCAGATACCGCACCGGTGATCACAGCACAACCGGAAAGCATAACAAAGAATAAAGGTGAGATTACTGAATTTACAGTAAAGGCAACGGGAGAAGACTTAACCTATCAGTGGGAATACTGCAACGCAGGATCAGACAAATGGAGAACTTCAAGTATGGAAGGCAACCAGACAGAGACGATCAAAGTGGCAGCGGGAAGCTGGAGAAACGGTCAGAAATACCGCTGTGTGGTAACCGGAACAGACGGAAGAATGGTGGTATCCGAAGTAGCCGTTCTGACAGTAAAATAAGTATCAAGATTATTGGACAGACAACAAAAAACGTAAAAAAATGTATGGGTGGATAAAAAATCCACCCATTTTTTTGTATGCAGGATCATATTCAAAAAGAAAACCAACAGAATTCAAAAAAAACTACATTTTTATAAAAAATGAAACTAGATATAATATATAAAAATCTATAAAAAGGAGGAAAACATGAAGAGGAAAAGTGTAAAAAAGGGAATTGCAGTAGCTCTGGCAGCGACAATGACCGGCGGTGTACTTCCGGCTGCGGCCGTGACAGCAGCGGAAACAGAACCGGATCTTCTTGCGGAATTTGATTTTAATTCGCAGGCTTCGGATGGTGTGATCGCAGGAACCAATGCGGTAGCCAAGATCAATGGCAACTGCCAGATCAAAACCAAGATCGGAGATAATACTGCACTCTATCTGGACGGAGGTCAGAATTATCTGGAAGTAACCGGCGAAGATGGAAGCAGTCTGCTGAAAGGTCAGGATGAGGTTACAATTTCATTCGATACCAAGGCAGAACGGACCAGTACAAACTGGCTTTGCTATGCAGCAGCAGACACGGGGACACAGAAGTATAACAGTGAGCAGTATCTTGGAGTAATGCAGCAAAACAGCAAAGTAAAAGCAGAACGTTATAAGAACAGTGGGTCAAGACCGGCATCACCACAAGGCGAAGCAGGTTCAGACTGGTCACATGTAGACGTCGTTGTATCAGAAAATGTGACATCTGTGTATGTAAACGGTGAGAAGAAAGCAGAAGAAGCAAGTGATATCAGTATTCCGGATATTGTCGGAGAAGACGGAGTATTTTATATCGGAAAGGCTAACTGGGGAAGCGGAGAATACAGTAAGGCCTGGATCGATAACTTCCGTGTATATGGAGGAGTGTTGTCAGACGAAGCCATTGCTAAGGAATATGAAGAATTTGAAAGCGAAATGGAATCGTCAGACATTCAGGAAGCGTACGATGCGCTGACGCTTACAGATACCGATGATGTAAGAGGTAACCTGCCGCTTGTAAAATCAGGAAAGCACGGCGCAGTGATCGACTGGAAATCAAGCAATCCGGAAGTGATCACAGACAGTTCCGAGAATGCAGATGACAAGTATGACGGAGGTGTTGTTACGCGTCCGGAAGCAGGATCTGATCCGGTGCAGGTAACACTGACCGCAACGATCACGATCGGAACAGAAGTAAAGACAAAAGAATTCACTGTAACGGTACAGCCAAAGACAGCGAACCTGGATACGGATTATGATGCAGGATATCTTTGGACATTCTTTGAGGCATCCGGCGGTTATGAGAAGATCTTCTTAGGATACAGTAAAGACGGTCTTACATGGGAAAAACTCAACAAAGATGAAAATGGAAAAGCACAGCCGATCCTTGTAAATGATGCATCCGGAAGTGATCTTGGTGTCAGAGATCCACATATCATCCGCTCTAAAGACGGAGATAAATACTGGATCCTTGGAACTGACCTTCATGCAGAAGGCGGCGGAAGCGGCGGAAGCGGATGGAATCAGTTAAGTGCAAGCCAGAATCTGGTTGTGTGGGAATCTACAGACCTTGTGAACTGGAGTGAACCAAAGCTTGTCTATGCTGGATTTGACCAGGCAGGATGTGTGTGGGCACCGGAAGCAATCTATGATGAGAAAACAGGCGATTACCTGGTATACTGGTCAGCACGTGACAAGTCCAAAGCAGGAACAGATGAGAACGCACTCCGCATGTATGTATGCAGAACCAGAGATTTCAATACATTCTCAGAACCAAAAGTATGGTTAAGTGAAGATCAGGATTCCGGAAAAGAAGTTAACATTATTGATACAACAATCGTACAGGATAACGGACAGTACTACCGTTTTTCAACTTCTGACTGGAATACAGTGATTGATACAAGCAGCACATTGTCAGAAGACTTATTCGATGTAAGAGTCAATGCAAACCAGAGTGAGAACGGAGACTGGAAGAGAATTGTTACCAGAAGTTCTTCAAGTTCTGCAGGATTTGATTCAAGAGAAGGATTTACTGTATACCAGCTTCCGGATGGAAAATGGTGTGCAATGGGAGATCACAGTGGTTATAAAGCATTTGTAACAGATGATCTTTCCAGCGGTAAATTTACTGCAACAACAGCAACCTTCAAAGACGGAAGATTTCGTCATGGTACAGTTATGCGTCTTTCCAAAGCAGAAGAAAAAGCAATTCTGGCAGCTTACGGTGAAGATGATACAGAGGATCCGGTAATGGATGAAAAAGTACTGGCAGACTTTAATTTCAACGATGACAGTACAGGATTCACCAGTGAGAATGCCAAGGCAGAAGGTACTTATACATTAAAAGACAGCTATAACGAAGCAGCAGGAAAAGCACTTTATCTGGACGGAAGTTCTTCTAATTACCTTACGGTTAAAGGAACAGACGGAAAGGCACTTCTTGCAGGCGCAAAAGAACTGACGATTTCTTACGAAGCAAAACCAGACCGTACAGGAACGAACTGGGTTCTGTATGCGGCACCGGGAAGCAGTGCTCCGACCTACCAGAGTGAGACATATCTTGGAATTATGCAGAAATCCGGAAGCACAACACTGGAACGTTATAAGAACAGTGGTTCAAGACCGACAAATCCATCAGCTTCAACGGGAAATGACTGGGCGAGAGTGGACATCGTCATGACAGAAACTGACACAACAATGTATGTCAATGGAAAAGCCGTATCCAAAGAAGATAGTAGTTATGCATTATCAGATATCGTTGGTAAGAATGGTATCCTTCAGATTGGTAAAGCGAACTGGGGAAGCGGCGAATATTACAAGGGATGGATCGATAATCTTCGTATCGAAAGTAAAGCACTGAGCGCAGACGAGGTCAAAGAATTAGCTTCTGATTTTGTCAGCACATTACCGGCTGTATCAGGTGCATCTGTAGGAACAGCTCCGGACAGAGAGACAGCACTGAACTATAGAGGTACGGATGATCATACTGCGATCGCGACTCAGATCGATCAGGAGAAAAAGACGATTACATCTTATGTAAGAAAAGGCACAGACCTTACCAATATTCCATTTACATTATCTATGAATGTAGATGCAGCTTCTCTGAAACTGGATGGTGTAGACTTTGTGAATGGATCTTCTGTAGATCTTTCAAAAGACAGAACACTTACCATTACACGTGATGGAAAAGATGAAGAATGGACCGTTAAGACACCTGTGATCAGCAATAACCCTGTTCTTCCTGGACAGTATGCAGATCCGGACATTGATTACTTTGACGGTAAATTCTGGATTTTCCCTACCACAGACGGATATCCGTCATGGAGCGGAACTGTATTCCATGCATTCTCTTCCGAGAACATGGTAGACTGGACAGATGAAGGCATTATCATGGAACTGGCCAACAGTAATCCTGGTGTAAACGAAAAAGGAGTACAGATCGCTGCATCACCATGGGCAGTAAAAGGAAGTGCATGGGCACCGACAATCGAGAAAAAAGGTGATAAATATTATTTCTACTATTGTGGAAAAGATTCAAACGGAACATCTGCAATCGGAGTAGCATGGGCAGACAACCCGGCAGGGCCATATACGGATCTTGGAACTCCGCTTTTGACAGTAAGCATGTGCAGAAATGCAGGCGTATCCATGGGACAGGCAATTGACCCGTCTATTTTCACAGATGATGACGGAACATCTTACATTACATTTGGTAACGGATCAGCAGCAATCGCTGAACTGAACGATGATATGACAAGTATTAAAGAAGGAAGCCTGAAACAGATCACCGGACTTACAGATTTCCGTGAATCTGTTGTAGTAACAAAGGCTAACGGAAAATATCACTGGACATGGTCATGTGACGATGCAAACAGCCCGAATTATCATGTAAATTACGGTGTATCAGACAGTCTGTTTGATGCAAATGGTAAAGCAGCCGTAAAACTTGTAAAGAAAAACCTGCTTGCCAAAGATACAGAAAAAGGAATCTTAGGATCTGCACATCAGTCAGTCGTTCACGTAAAAGACAGTGAAGGAAAAGACAGATACTTTATGGCATACCACAGATTCTACACACCACTGGATATCTTCCAGTCTGGTGACGGATTAGGAAAACACAGAGAAACATGTATCGATGAGATCACATTTGATGAGAACGGATACATGCAGATCACACCGACACTGGAAGGTGTATCAGCTGTAAATACAAAGGGCGAGGAAGAAGAATTCGCAATTGTCAAGAATCCGGAAAGCGTAGAAGGAGTTGCCGGAGAGACAGCAGAATTCACAGTAAAAGCAACAGGTAAGGGACTGACTTATGAGTGGCAGTATTGCAACGCAAATTCTTCAAAATGGAGAACATCCGTAATGGAAGGAAGCGATACAGCAACTATCAAAGTTCCGGTTGCAAACTGGAGAGACGGCCAGAAATACCGCTGCGTGGTAACAAACGGAGACGGTGAACAGCTGATCTCAGAGACAGCCGTTGTAACGATACAGAAACCAATCAAAGTTCAGCCTGTAAGTGTGGAAGCAGTCAAAGGAACAACAGCAGAATTTACGGTTGAAATATCATGGGACAATGTAACTTATCAGTGGGAGTACTGCAATGCGAACTCTAACAAGTGGAGAACATCCAGCATGGAAGGAAACGACACAGCAACCATCAAGGTTCCGGCAGGATCATGGAGAAACGGCCAGAAATACCGCTGCGTGATCACAGGAGCAGATGGAAGAAGTGTGACATCTGAAGCAGCAGTATTGACAGTGATCAGCGAATAATTATGACGGAGTATTGTAACAGAGTATTCATGACAGAATAAAATTATTGTATACAACGAAAAATGTGCTGCAAGGTTATCGAATAGAACCTTACAGCACATTTTTTATACCAAAGTATGCAAGAAAAGCTGCCGGTTCCGGCAGATTTGCTTATTTCTTTCTGGAAGCCAGAAGACGGAAGAGATTATTATCCGAATAAAGTTCCATGATAAGACGGAACAGGAATACACTGCCGCTCATAAGGAGCATCATAAGGAGGGATGCCTGCAGATGGAAGAGGTAGGTCATAAGGATACAAAATCCCGGCAGGATCCACCAGGAAACGTAAGTCCGGATCTTTACAGGAACGTATCCGAACCACCTGCATACAAAGACGAATTTGCTGAAGGATTCAGCAAAGGTCTGGATGCACAGGCCGTACAGTGCAAACAGAGGATTGCGGTGCATGACGGCAAAGACGAGGAGCATAAGGAAGATCGCCGCTTCACGGAAGACATTATCTGCTTTTTCATGATCCGTCATCTGCATAAGACCGCCGCATGGCCCAGTGTTGCAGCGAACAGGAAGACAAATGAACAGCCGATAAAGAGTTCGGTCTGGGTTAACATTTCCTTTGCAAGAAACTTCAGTATGACCTGGGGATATCCGATTAGTACAACGGAGAGCGGACCGACGAACAACATCTGGATCCGCATGATCATAGAAAAGCTGGATGCCAGTTTCTTTTTATCACCGGCCTGATACAACCGTGAGAATTCCGGAAGAAATATCTTGGATGTAGGGCCGGATACGAAATTGATCAGTTTCTTTACAAGCAGAACAATACTGACGATACCTGCTTCAAACGCACCGAAAAAGAAGTACTGTAAAATGACAGGAAGCTGCCCGATCATTGCCTGCAAGATATCGGAACGCTGATACTGAAGCAGTTTGGGAATGGAAACTGTATCGGAAATATCTTTTTTATTGCTTTTTGCGCCGCATTTCATTGAACGGTACAAGAAGAAAAAGAAGACAAGTACATACTGAACCAGATACAGGACAATTGTTTTCCAAAGATCCAGATGACCGGTGAAACCAAGGAAACAGACTCCGAGCAGTAAAAATAATCTGCCAAGGATGTATTCTCCGATAAGAGATGTGTGATAATTCCCTCTGGCAAGGAGTGTGCTGCTTTGATCCATGATGAATGTCTCTGCAATCGTGATCGCAAGGATGATGCAGAAAGCAGGTCTCTTTAACAAGATAAGAACCAGACCGGAGACAGCTGTAAGCGGAAGCATATACCGGATGTAATATAGTTTCTTAAAATGAGAAAGAGAAGAGAATCTCCGTGAAAGATAGTAGGTATTACATTTTATAAGTCCGGAGAAAAAGACCCAGAATAACAGATCGGCGCCGCTGATCCAGGTGGAATAAGAACCGTAGCCGCTCAGACCAATTAATTTTGTAAGTAATATTTGAAGTGCTATTTCCAGGACAGCGCCGATGCCTTTCAGAATAACGCTGAGGATAAATATAAAATTCATGTTGACCGACGCCATAATGAAAATTTCTCCTTTGTGTATATATGTTTTATAGTAAAATCCTAAATGTTTTTATATAAAAAGTCAATGTATAAAGAGCGTGGAGAATGGCATCAGAATATGAACTATGTTATAATTCATATATTGCAGAAAGAAAAGGAAGAGAGAATGGCTATATATTTAGTACAGGGACTTTTATCAATCATATCATTGATAAAAAGAAGAGATAATTTTATCCGTTATATGGCAGATATTACGATGCTGTATTTTTTGTCATATTTGTGTGCGGGAAGCTTTGATATGAGCCTGTCGTTATATGCAGTATTTTTGATAGCAGGGATCGGAAAACTGCAGAAGATATCTCTTGGAGGTATCATAACAGGCAGCTGGCTTTGTCTGTATGCAGGTATTGGAATTGTGTATCAGGATGCATATATGACGCTTGCAACGGTTGTTACAAGATATGCGTATATAATCATTTATATATGTATGATATTTTCTGAAAAGATAAAACAGACAAAAAAGGTAAGTGCCGATGATTATCGTTATATGGTACAATCTGGATTATTAACGGAGATTCTGATTGTAATAGTGGTGTGGATGAAAGATGGAATCGGGTCTAGAGTGGTAACAAATCATCAGCCGATCGGCGGTGGGATTGTTCTTGGTATCTCACTGGTCGTAGGAATCTGCTACCGGCAGCATCTGTTCCGTGCGGGAGAAATGCTCTTATATGACGGTATATCAATGATTCTGATTATTCTTTCAGGGACTCGTGGTATATGATCATTTTTGCTATGATAATGGCTGTGACGATGATCATATATTTCATGGATATACCGGATCAGGGGAACCGGATGTTACAAAGAATCGGTGTAATTTTTTTCGTTGCGGCAATAGCAATTTTATGGATATGTATCTTCGATCACGGGAAGACTTTTGAACTGATATTACGTCTGGATGAAAGCCTTGGATACAGAGAAAATGAGAATCTGTATGTGAGAGAATTAATGAAAAGAATTCCGTGGTACAGAAAGTGGTTTGGATGGGGATTTGGAAGAAGTGCTGCGGGAACCAAAGAAGCATTGACGGCAGCAGGGCTTGCAAGCTGGAACAGACGGTATATGTTCAGAAAACTGCTTCAAAGAACTATTTCCATAATTACTGGTACACGATATTATTCAAGCAGGGAATCAGCGGATTAATCGTAATGATATTATTTTATGCCAGAATGGTAAAAAGAATCTTTCAGAATATCAAAGACAGATGGATCCGGTATTTTTTATTAATGATGGCAGCAGGTACGGTCATATCGCTGACATTCAGGATTACGGCGACCTGTTCAATACTGGAAATGCTGCTGGTGGCATATTTCATCCGGCAGATGGAAGAAGATAATGGAGAAGGAGAGAAAGAGAATGCAGAATAATTCAAAAAATATAAACAGACTTATATCTGTGTTGTGGAACAGAAAATGGAGAATTATCCTTGGAGCACTGATTGGGGCGGCCATTTTGTGGGTGCTTAGTACGATTGTGATAAAGCCGGTATATACAGCTTCCATGAGCATGTATGTATATGGCAATAAAAACAGAAGCGCGGCAGAAGAAACAGCACTTACAGAATCAGACATCACAGTATCGCAGAGTCTGGCAGAAACATATGGAGTGATCATACAAAGCAATACGGTAATGGAAAAAATAATCAAATGTCTGGATCTTGATATGACGAAGAATGAATTAAAAGAAAAGATAAAGACGGTATCCGTTGAAAATACAGAAATACTGTCTGTTGAAGTAACGGATAAAGACAAAAAAAGAGCTGCAGAAATAGCAAATACAATTGCAAAAGTCCTTCCGGGAGAAATATCGCGTGTAGTTAAAAACGGAGGAATAGAAATTGTAGATTATGCGGAAACACCGGATGAACCTATATTTCCGAATGTATGGATGAACACAGCAGCAGGCGCTGTGGCAGGATTTTTGATGGTATGCGGATTTTATCTTCTCAAAGAATACTTCCGGACAAAAGTAAGAAAAGAAGAAGATCTAAGAGAATACTTTGGAATGGATATTCCTATTCTTGGGACAATCCCGAAATTAGATAAATAAAAAGGAGCAGGACAGTGGTTAAAAGTAAGAAAAAAGAGAGTTCATTCAAAGAATATAAAAAGATTCTTGGAAAAGATTCTTCATTTAAATTAAAAGAGGCATACAGCAAAATCCGTACAAAATTGATGTTTACAGAGAACGAAGACGGAGGGACGGTGTATGCGGTTGTAAGTACAGATATGGACGAGGGAAAAACGCTGAACTCGATCAATATTGCAACATCTTTTGCGATGGCCGGGAAAAGGACATTACTGATTGACTGTGATATGAGAAATCCGACGGTTCACCGCTATCTGAGGCTGTCGGAGATGTCAGGACTGAGTGAAATATTGGCAAGAATAGAGAAAAAGATCAATATCGTACATACAGAGCAGGAAAATTTATTTGTCCTGAAGGCGGGAGTGGTTCCGCCGAATCCATCGGAACTTCTGGGCGGGCGGTTATTCGGAGAATTAATTGCACAGTTCAGAAAGCGGTTTGACTATATCATTCTTGATATGCCGCCGGTAGGTGTTGTGGCAGATGCGGCAATCGTAAGCAGTTATGTAGACGGGTATGTTTTTGTTGTAAGGACAATGTATAAAGATTTAGGTGAGATAAGAAAAGCAATGGAAATGCTGCAGAGTGTACAGGGAAAAATTGCAGGATTTGTGGTGAACGATGTAGAAGGAAAAAATGATACGGATCATACATATGGAAAATATGGCTATGATTACGGAAGCAGGAATAACAAATAGTGAAAGGGCGCCATAGGAATTGTTATTATCGTTAAAATATGCTAATATTTATATAGAATGCGGTTTGGATCACAGACCAGCAACATATTTATTTTTTTAAGGAGGAATCTAATATTATGATTACCTGGAACAACTTAGATACCCTTACATCATTCAAAGAACTTGAGAACGTAGAACGTGTAGATCTTGTAAAAGCAATGGCAGGAGAAAACGGAGCCGAAAGAGTAAAGAATTACAGCGTTCCGATGGCAGAGGGACTTACTTATAACTATGCTGCAAAGCAGGTTGACGATAAAGTGCTGGCAGCACTTGCTAAATTAGCAGATGAAGCTCAGCTGACAGAAAAATTCGAAGCACTCTATAACGGAGAAGTGATCAATACAGGAGAGAAACGTCTGGTACTTCATCACATGACACGTGGACAGCTTGGAGAAGCTGTAGAGGCTGACGGAGTGGACAAGCGTACATTCTATACAGAACAGCAGGAAAGAATCGCAGATTTTGCAAATAAAGTACATGCAGGAGAGATCACAAACGGAGCCGGTGAGAAATTTACAACGGTTGTACAGATCGGTATCGGTGGAAGTGATCTCGGACCTCGTGCAATGTATCTTGCACTTGAGAACTGGGCTAAGAAGAATGACACATTCAAGATGGAAGCCAAATTCATCAGTAACGTAGACCCTGATGATGCGGCAGCTGTACTTAATTCTATCGATGTTGCACATTCTATCTTCGTACTGGTATCAAAATCAGGAACAACACTTGAGACATTAACCAATGAATCATTTGTAAAAGATGCACTGAAGAATGCGGGACTGGATGCTTCTAAGCACATGATCGCTGTTACAAGTGAGACATCTCCACTGGCTAAGAGTGACGATTATCTTGCAGCATTCTTCATGGATGACTATATCGGAGGACGTTATTCTTCTACATCTGCAGTTGGAGGCGCTGTATTATCTTTGGCATTCGGACCGGAAGTATTTGCACAGTTCCTTGATGGTGCTGCAGCAGAAGATGCACTTTCTAAGAACAAAGATGTATTCAAGAACCCTGCAATGTTGGATGCACTGATTGGTGTATATGAGAGAAATGTATTGGGATATCCAAGTACGGCCGTACTTCCATATTCCCAGGCACTGAGCCGTTTCCCTGCACATTTACAGCAGTTGGATATGGAATCTAACGGTAAATCTGTCAACCGTTTCGGTGAGCCGGTTAACTATCCTACAGGACCGGTCATCTTCGGAGAGCCTGGAACAAACGGACAGCACTCATTCTATCAGTTACTGCATCAGGGAACGGATATCGTGCCGTTACAGTTCGTTGGATACAAGAACAGCCAGATGGAAACAGATGTTGTGATCCAGGACAGCACAAGCCAGCAGAAACTTTGTGCAAATGTAGCTGCCCAGATCGTTGCATTTGCATGTGGTAAATCCGATGAGAACCGTAATAAGAATTTCGAAGGCGGACGTCCATCAAGCATCATTATCGGAGAGCAGGTAAATCCGGGATCTCTCGGTGCACTTCTTGCACACTTTGAGAATAAAGTTATGTTCCAGGGATTTGTATGGAATGTGAACAGCTTTGACCAGGAAGGTGTACAGCTTGGTAAAGTACTTGCAAAACGTGTACTTGCACACGAGACAGATGGTGCACTGAAGGTGTTCAGTGATCTGCTGAATATCTAATAAATTAAAGAAGCAATTACTTGTTAGTGTGATTGAATAGTGGTATGATAGTGCTGTTAGGCAGAAATGTCTGTTTGACAGCACTATTTTTGATGAAAGGAAAATAAAGACGTGACCTATAAAGAAGCGAGGGTATATTTGGACGAGATGTCGAAATACGGAAGTGTACTTGGCTTAGATACGATTCGAGGTCTGTTGCGTGAACTTGGGAACCCCCAGGATGATCTGAAGTTCATACATATTGCAGGAACGAATGGAAAAGGATCTGTGCTTGCATACACTTCAATGATATTAAGTAAGGCAGGATACAAAACCGGGCGATATGTTTCACCGACAGTCATTTCTTATCTGGAGAAGATACAGATAGATGGGAAATGGATCTCTGAATCAGAATTTGCAGAGATCATGGAAGAGATAAAAGAAGCAATTGACCGGCTTGTATGTAAAGGAGAACCTGTTCCGACAGTGTTTGAAGTAGAGACGGCGATGGCTTTTTTGTATTTTAAGAAACAAAAATGTGATCTGGTTGTATTGGAAACCGGTCTCGGCGGAGAGACAGATGCGACGAATGTAATTAAGAATACAGTTTGCGCAGTATTTGCAACGATCAGTGTTGATCATCTGGGGGTGATCGGAGATACCTGGAAGAGATCGCACAGACGAAATCCGGGATCATCAAACCGGGATGTACGGTAGTGTCAGCAAGACAGCAGGAGAATGTCAGACTGATCCTGCGAAAGAAAGCAGAGAGTCTGAACTGTATATACACAGAAGCAGAGCCGGAACAGATGAGTATCGAAAAAGAAGATTATAAAGGACTTACATTTTCATATAAAAAATATGCGCATATGCAGAACCACATTGCAGGAGAGTGCCAGAGAGAAAATCTTTCTGTGGCACTGGAAGTAATTGAAAGCCTCAGGAAGCTGGGATATCAGATTGAGGAAGGAGCAGTGAGGGACGGTCTTGATGCAACAAGATGGGCGGGACGTTTTACTTGTCTGTCTGAAGATCCGGTTGTGATCGTAGATGGTGCGCATAATGAAGATGCGGCGAAGAAGCTTAGGACATCCATTGAACGGTATTTTACGGGAGAGGAACTTATCCTGATCATGGGTGTATTTAAAGATAAAGAATATGAGAAGATCGTACAGATTCTGTGTCCGTCAGCAAAGCGGGTGTATACGGTAGATCTGCCGAATAAGGAACGTACACTGCCGGCAGAGAAGCTTGCAGAATGTGTAAGAGACTGTATGACAGAACAGTTGAGCGTGTACGCAGAAAAGAGTATTGGAGATGCTGTTGCAAAAGCGTACACTTATGCAACAGAAGACAGTGAGAAACGCGTGGTGATCGCATGTGGTTCATTGTCATATCTAAGTGAAGTAATCCGGTGTATGGAAGGATGTGTACAGAATCCGCAGAGAAAGGAAAGAATATGATAGATCATGAGAAGATAGAACAGGCAGTGCGGCTGCTTCTGGAAGGAATGGGAGAAGATGTGAACCGGGAAGGACTGATTGATACACCGGACCGAATCGCAAGAATGTATGAAGAGATATATGGAGGTATGGATGAGGATGCAGGAAAACATCTTTCTAAGACATTTACCGTTGACAGTCATGAGATGGTAATAGAGAAAGATATTACATTCTATTCGACATGTGAGCATCACCTCCTGCCATTTTATGGGAAAGCACATATTGCGTATATTCCGGATGGGAAAGTTGTAGGATTAAGCAAACTTGCCCGTACCGTGGAGGTATTCGCAAGAAGACTGCAGCTTCAGGAACAGCTTACCGGACAGATTGCTGATGCTTTGATGGAGCATATGCAGCCGAAAGGGGCTATCGTTATGATCGAAGCAGAGCATATGTGTATGACAATGCGTGGGATCAAGAAGCCGGGAAGCCAGACTGTGACAATTGCAAGACGCGGTGTATTTGATACAGATCCGGTACTGGAAGAGAGATTTTTCCGGATGCTTGGACGATAAAAAGAAAGAGATACAGATGTAGATGAAAAGAGTAACAGAAAGACAAAAAGGGATGCCCCGTCTGAATGCGGTGGTGAATCATGAAGTGTATCAGACATACTATAAGCGTATCTGTGAATGTGAGACGGACAGGATATTCTGTTGTCATCAGATGAACCATCTTCTGGATGTGGCAAGAATTGCTTACATTAAGAATCTGGAAGAAGGACTTGGATTCGATAAGGAATTGATCTACGTAGCGGCGGTGCTGCATGATATCGGCAAATCTTTTCAGTACAGACAGCAGATTCCGCATGAGATCGCAGGAGAGAGAATAGCAAGGCGGATATTGGATTCTCTTCCGACTGGTTTTACATTTACGGATGAAGAAAAAGCACTGATTTGTCTGGCAGTCAGGGGACACCGCAGACGGCATGAGCATATGATGCCGATAGAGGAACTGTTCTATGAAAGTGATAAACGTTCCAGAATGTGTCTTTCCTGCATGGCAGAGAAGAAGTGTAACTGGAATGAAGAAGAGAAAAATATGGAGATAATAATATGATCATAGGCGGAAAGAATTTTTGATACAGCAAATCATACATACATTATGGGAATCCTGAATGTGACGCCGGATTCCTTTTCCGATGGAGGAAAGTTTAACGGAATGGATGCGGCAATTGCACATGCACACCGGATGGTTGAAGAAGGTGTAGATATCATTGACGTAGGCGGGGAATCTACGCGTCCGGGACATATCCAGATCACGGATGAAGAAGAGATTGCAAGAGTGACGCCAATTATTGAAGTGCTTAAGAAAGGATTTGATGTACCGGTGTCAATCGATACCTACAAAAGCCATGTCGCAGAGGCTGCACTTCAGGCAGGTGCAGATCTTGTCAATGACATCTGGGGATTAAAATATGACAAGAAGATGGCAAGTGTGATCGCAAAGTATCAGGCTGCATGCTGTCTGATGCATAATCGGGAAAAGGCGGAATATCAGGACTTTCTGAAAGATTTCATGGATGATATGAAAGAATGTGTAAGACTTGCAAAAGCAGCAGGCATTGAGGATGACAAGATCATCCTTGACCCCGGTGTCGGATTTGGAAAGACTTATGAGATGAACCTGGAGATTATCGATAAGATGGAGATATTAAATGAACTTGGATATCCGGTATTGCTCGGAACATCACGAAAATCCGTAATCGGACTGACGCTGGATCTTCCGGTGACGCAGCGGGAAGAAGGTACGATGGTTACGACCGTATATGGGGTACAGAAGGGATGTGCATTCGTACGCGTCCATGATGTAGAGAAAAATAAGAGAGCCATTCAGATGACGAAAGCAATCATGCGGGGACACGAAGTATAGAAAGAGTGAGGAATGAGATGAAACCGGACAAGATAAAGATAGAAGATCTGGAAGTATTTGCCAATCATGGTGTGTTTCCGGAGGAAAATGTACTGGGGCAGAAATTTGTGGTGTCTGCGGTTATGTATACGGATACCAGACGGGCAGGACTGACAGATGAGCTGACTGCATCTATCCATTATGGAGAAGCAAGTGCATTTATCACAGAGTATTTGAAAAGTCATACGTTTAAGCTTCTGGAGAAGGTTGCGGAAGGACTGGCAGAGGAGATGCTGGTGCGTATAGCAGGTCTGCAGAAGGTGCAGATTGAGATCAAGAAACCGTGGGCACCGGTCGGACTGCCGCTTAAGACGGTCAGTGTAGAGATTGAGCGTGAATGGCATACGGCATATATTGCGCTCGGATCGAATATGGGGGATAGCAGAAGCATTTTGGAAGCCGCGGTACAGGCGCTGGATGAGATGAAGAATACAAAGGTGGAGAAGGTATCGACATTTATCACGACACCTCCGTACGGAGTGACGGATCAGCCGGATTTCTTAAACGGTTGTCTGAAGCTTTCGACATTATTATATCCGGAAGAGTTATTAAAAGAGCTGAACCGAATTGAAAAAGAGGCAGGAAGAGAACGAATCATACATTGGGGACCGAGAACGCTGGATCTGGATATTATATTTTATGATGATCTGGTTGCAGAGACGGATACTTTATGTATTCCACATGTGGAGATGCATAAGAGAGCGTTTGTACTGGAGCCTTTGCATGAGATTGCACCTTATAAACGTCATCCGGTGTATGGGAAGACGGTCAGAGAGATGCTGGAAGACCTTCGGAAATAGAATGACAGAGCATGAACAGGACAGTAAATTTACAAAAAATAAAAGACAAGATGGGGAAAACAAGATGGATATTCAGGAGTGGATTATATTTGCAATCGAACTGATCGGAACAGTAGCGTTCTCAGCATCGGGGGCAATGGTTGGAATTGAGTGCAGCATGGATATATTCGGAGTGATCGTGCTTGGTGTGTCAACGGCAGTTGGCGGAGGTATGGTTCGTGATGTTATACTTGGGAAGGTGCCATCGGCACTTCTGCATCCGGTATATGTGATCTATGCCGTACTTGCTGCGGTGCTTGTGTTTTGTATTATATATTTCCGCAGGAAATATCTGCAGGATGGTTTTGGTGAGGTCTATGATAAACTTATGCTGGCAATGGATTCTGTAGGACTTGGAATCTTTTCGGCGATGGGAGTGACAAAAGGTATCAGCTGCGGCTATATCGATAATACATTTCTGCTGGTCTTCCTTGGTACAATGACGGGAGTCGGAGGAGGACTCTTGCGTGATACGATGGCAGGAGTTGCGCCGTATATATTTGTGAAACATATTTATGCATGCGCATCCATTGCGGGGGCGTGGATATGTGTGATCATATACAGAAGTTACGGAGACTTCCGGCGATGGTGGTGTCATCACTGATCGTTATGCTGATACGTTTTCTTGCGGCTCATTACAGGTGGAATCTTCCAAGGATCGGAGAGTAAAAATCCGGGAAGGCAAGGAGTATTTTGCAAGATGAGATGAAAAAATATGCAAAATCATGAAAAATTATACTTGACATTTGAAATGACAGGTTTATAATAAGGACTTGTAAAAAACACATATAGTTCACCGAAATTCGTTGATGAGAACAATGCCGTATCTATCGTTATTTCACAGAGAGCCTGCGGTTGGTGGAAGCAGGTAATAAGCAGATAAGGATATCCTCTCTAAGAAGCGGGTTGAAAGCAATATCAAAGTAAACCTCGCCGGTATCCCCCGTTACAGGGAGCATGTATGATGGTACGTGAATGAGAGCTGTAGAAAGATTCTACAGAATTAGGGTGGTAACGCGGATAGATTTCGTCCCTTTTCAGAGTATATTCTGGAAAGGGATTTTTTTTTGGTGGACAGTGATTGCTTAAAGGAGGAGAAGAGTAATGAAAGCATTACAAAAAACAAGCAAATTTTTATCAGACTACACGTCAATTGTTGTAATCGCAATCGCAGTGGTTACATTTTTCCTTCCGTCTATGATGGGCTGGGTAAATCTGGCACTGTTCACAGACATGGTATCGAACAAGTTCACATGTCAGTCTATTATCATTGGTATTATCATGTTCAGTATGGGACTGACACTTACAACGGAAGACTTTAAGATTCTTGCACAACGTCCGTTTGACATTTGTGTTGGTGCGGTTGCGCAGTATCTGATCATGCCATTCCTTGCATTTGCGCTTTCAAAGGTATTGAACCTGCCGGATGGAATCGCACTTGGGCTGATTCTTGTAGGCTGCTGTCCGGGAGGTGTATCTTCCAACATCATGTCTTATCTGTGCGGCGGGGATGTAGCCTTTTCTGTAGGAATGACAACAGTATCCACACTGGTCTCACCGGTTATGACACCACTCATGGTATCTTTACTGGCAAGCGGTACACAGATTACGATCAAGGGACTTCCGATGTTCGTTTCAATCATTGAGACTGTTATCCTTCCGGTTGGTGTTGGATTCTTGTTAAATTATCTGTTGGGAAAGAATAAAACATTCCGGGAACTTCAGAAAGTTATGCCGGGAGTTGCTGTTCTCGGACTTGCATGTGTTGTCGGTGGTGTGGTATCTTCACAGGGAGCCAAGTTCTTCCAGTCAGGTGTTGTGATCTTCGTAGCAGTATTACTGCACAACGGACTTGGATATCTGCTTGGATATGGAGCAGGAAAACTGGTTGGTATGAATACGTCAAAGAAGAGAACCATTTCTATCGAAGTGGGTATGCAGAATGCCGGACTTGCAACGAATCTTGCAACTACAACTGCCCAGTTTGCATCTACACCGGAATCTGCAATTATCTGTGCGGTATCCTGTACATGGCATTCCATCTCAGGAACACTGTTAGCCGGATTATTTGCAATGCATGACAAACGAAAAGAAAAAGTTGCCGGAAATGCAGAGGCAGCAGCACATTAAGCTGCTCTCGGAATGTGTGAAGCAATAAATTATAGAATAGAAACAAAAAAGAAACAACACGGGATGTGCTGTTTCTTTTTTTGTGTGCGCCAATATGGATAAAGATTATCAACGAAATAAAAAAATAATTTAAATAAAATATTGACTACTGGTCATTTTGGGATATAATAATAAATGCATAAAGAAAATAAGAGGAGATGGAAATAATGGTCAAAGTTGGCAAATGGATTGCCAAGCACAGAATACTGATGTTGATAATTGGAGTTTTATTAATTATTCCGTCAGTAATCGGCATAGCAAAGACGAAAGTAAATTATGACCTGCTGAGTTACCTGCCGGATCACCTGGAGACGGTAAAAGGGCAGGATATACTGGTAGATGAATTTGGAATGGGTGCGTTCTCCATGGTCGCGGTTGAGAACATGGATATGAAAGACGTACAGAAGCTGGAAAAAGAATTTGAGAAAGTGCCACATGTACAGGATGTACTCTGGTATGACGATGTGGCAGATATCAGTCTTCCGACTGAGATGATCCCAAAAGATATCAGAAAAGCGTTTATCAATGGAGATGCCACGATGATGCTGGTATTGTTCGATGATACGACGTCATCCGATAATTCCATGGAGGCACTGACACAGCTTCGTAAGATTGCGAATAAACAGTGTTTCATCAGCGGTATGACAGGTATTGTTACAGATATTAAGAACATTGCAATGAAAGAACTTCCAATCTATGTAGTAATTGCAGCACTTCTGAGTCTGGTAGTTTTGGAGATTACATCAGGATCATTTGTTGTTCCGTTTCTGTTCCTGTTAAGTATCGGACTTGCGATTCTGTATAACCTTGGAAGTAATATTATACTTGGTGAAACTTCTTATATCACACAGGCATTGACAGCAGTCCTGCAGCTTGGTGTAACGATGGATTATTCCATCTTCCTTCTGAATAGTTATGAAGAGAATAAGAAGAGATTCCCTGGCGAGAAAGAAAGAGCCATGGGGCATGCGATTGCCAACACATTCAAATCAGTAGTCGGAAGTTCCGTTACTACCGTAGCCGGATTCATCGCACTGTGTGTTATGACATTTGCACTCGGACGTGACCTTGGTATTGTAATGGCGAAAGGTGTTGTGATCGGCGTTATCTGTTGTGTAACGATCCTGCCGGCACTGATCCTTGTATTTGATAAGCCGATTGAAAAGACAAGACACAAATTACTGTTAAGCAACATGGATCGTCCATCCGCTTTTATCACAAAGTATTATAAAGTATGGATCGTAGCATTTCTTGTATTATTACTTCCTGCAATTTACGGTAATAATCATACAAAGATCTACTACAACATTGCAGATTCACTTCCTGCAACACTGAACAGTAATGTATCGATCAAAAAAGTAAAAGATGACTTTGGTACAAGTAACATGCACATTGTCATGATGGATAAGAACATGAGTGCCAAAGATAAGCAGCAGATGTTCAAGAAGATCGATAAAGTAAAAGGTGTAAAATGGACCATCAGCATGAGTTCACTGATCGGTCCTAGCGTACCGGATTCCATGATCCCAAAGGATGTCCGTAAGATGATGCAGAGTAAGGATTATGAACTGGCATTCGTCAGTACGAAATATGAATCCGCAACAGATCCGGTAAATACACAGATCAAAAAGATAGATAAGATCGTAAAATCCTACGATAAGTCGGGAATGGTCATCGGAGAGGCACCTTTGATGAAAGACCTGCAGGATGTTACAGATGTTGATCTGGTTAATGTAAATATTATCTCGATCGCAGCTATATTTGTAATCATTCTGATCATTTTCAAATCGATCTCACTGCCGGTAATCCTGGTAGCGGTTATTGAATTTGCGATCATGATCAATATGGCAATCCCGTACTATCAGGGAGTCAGCCTTCCGTTCGTGGCAAGTATCGTTATCGGTGCGATCCAGTTAGGAGCAACCGTTGACTATGCAATCCTGATGACGACAAGATATCAGAAAGAACGAAGCCGTGGAAAAGATAAGATGGAAGCAATCAGCATTGCACATAAAACGAGTATGCCGTCCATCATCAGCAGTGGACTTAGCTTCTTTGCTGCAACATTCGGAGTTGCCTGCTATTCTCAGGTTGAAATGATCGGTTCGATTTGTACATTGCTTGCAAGAGGAGCCATTATCAGTATGGTATCGTGCTTCTGGTATTGCCGGCAATGTTCATGATATTTGACAAATTAATCTGCAAGACATCCATCGGATTTCTTGGGAAAAAGGCAAAAGCACAGACAAGTGAAGCAAAGTAACCTGTTATTAACAATCCATGATAATTAAGAAAGGAAGCAGGAATTATGAATAAGAACAGAAAAATGAAACGAAAAGTTGCAGCATCTGTAGCAGTCGGAATGTCAGTGATGATGGGTGTGACACCAGCTTTCGCGGCAAGTGGAACTTCGGACAGTGATGTATATAAAGAAGAAACAGTATACGTGAATGCCAAGGCAAGTGGTAAGACGGATAAGGTAACCGTATCTAACTGGCTTAAGAATTCCGGAAGCGTATCCGGCAATCTGGAAGATGAAAGTACACTGAGCGATATCAAGAACGTAAAAGGTGATGAAAAATATACCGCAGACGGAGATAAGCTGACATGGTCTACTGATAGCGAGGATATCTACTATCAGGGAACGACAGATAAGAAACTTCCGGTATCTGTTAAATTAAAATATTACCTGGATGGAAAAGAGATGAAACCATCTGAGTTAAAAGGAAAGAGCGGACACCTGAAGATCACGGTGGATTATAAGAATAATGAAAAGAAGAATGTATCTGTAGACGGAAAAGATACAGAAGTATATACACCATTCGTCATGATGACAGGTATGATCCTTCCGAATGAGACATTCAGTAATGTAACAATTGATAACGGCAAGATCATTTCTGATGGTAATAAGAATATCGTAGTCGGATTCGGAATGCCGGGATTAAAAGACAGCCTGAACTTAAGCAGCGAAGAGACAGACAAAGTTACAATTCCGGAAAGCTTAAGTATCGAAGCCGATGTAAAAGATTTTACAATGTCTTCTACTTATACTGTTGCATTATCTGATCTGTTAGATGATGTGGATATGGACAGTATCGTAAATGTAGATGATCTTCAGAACGCTCTGGATGATCTGGAAGATGCGGCACTTCAGTTAGTAAGTGGTTCCGATACACTTGCAGATGGAGCAGGAACACTTGCAGATGGTGTGAACAGCTATACAGAAGGCGTTGATACATTGAACGCCGGCATCCAGAAATACCTTGGTTCTAACGGAGAGCTGAATGGCAGCGTCACAGAGTATGTGAATGGTGTAAACAAAGTTGTCAAAGGTGTACAGGATTATACAAGTGGTGTGAATACACTTGCAGACGGTGTGAGCAGTTATGTAGACGGCGAGAAGCAGCTGGCAGTCGGAGCTTCACAGCTGACACAGTTAAGTACAGGACTGAAGCAGGTACAAAGCGCTATCTCACAGCTTGAAGCTGCAACAGATGGTAAGGGTGCAACGACAGAAGACCTTCAGGCAGCATCCAAAGCACTGGCGGCAGGAACTGCACAGATGAAAGCAGCACTTGGAACAGAAGAAGTAAAGAGTCTGATGTCTCAGGTAAATTCTATGGTAACAACCGGAAATACGCTGATGGAAGAGACGAAGACATTAAGCGGAACACTTACGGAAGGTATCGAAAAACCACTTACAACAATCGGCCAGACATTACAGAGTATGCAGGAATCCTTGAAAATATAGATGCAGCTCAGAGAGCATTACAGAATGCATGCAAGAATATCAATGAGGTAGTTGCTTCTGATAATCAGACGATTAAGGCTGCAAAGACAGCAGCGAAGAACAGTTCCGATTCTATTGCAGCATCTATAAAAACACTGGAAGCAAAGTATGCAGGAATTTCAGATAAGAATTCCGAAGAAGCAAAACAATTACAGAGTTCGATCAGTGCACTGAAGAGCGCAAAAGCTTCCACAGATTCCGTACAGAATCTCAAAGAGTTAACAGGCATTGATACTACAAAGATGCCGACAATAGATGTAGATTCATTAAAAGCCGGTGCTGCAACGATCATGACAAATGCAGCTACATTGCAGAAATCTTCGGAAGCATTGTCAAAAGCTCTTCCGGAATTGAAAAAACAGTTGAAGAGTATCGAAGATGCAGAAGGTGTTCTTGCACAGGCAGGACAGTTAAGTACACTGACAGGAAGTGTAGATCAGTTAAATGCAGGTATGCAGGGACTGAACAGTGCGATCGGAACACTGCACAGCAATCTGGCAACATTGAATAATGCAACATCCGCTCAGTTCCCGACAGCAATCCGGGGAATCACAGCATTGAATAAAGGATTCGCTCAGTTAAGCGGATACAATGATTCCCTGGTAAGCGGTGCAAATAAACTGAAATCCAACAGTCCGACATTAGTAGCCGGTGTCAATACACTCCAGAGCGGTACAAACCGGTTAGCAAGCGGACTGAACACACTGGGAAGCCAGATGTCTTCCGGATCTGCAACACTTGCAGCCAACAGCGGTGCACTTAGAAGCGGAGCTTCCGAACTTCAGTCAGGGGCAAAAGAACTTGCAGAAGGCATGGCGAAATTTGACAAAGAAGGAACAAGCAAGTTGAAGAGCACCGTGGAAGATGAACTTGGTGATGTACTTGACAGAATCGATGTACTGACATCAGAAAATTGCAAATATAGTACATTCAGCGGTAAGGATAAAGCAATGGATGGTAATGTAAAATTTGTGATTGAGACGGATGCGATCGAGTAAATAATATGAATATGAAATAAAAAGAATCACAGGTGGAAGAGGATGAAGTAATATATTCCCTGTTAATTAGACGAGGGGCGTATTACTTCATCCTCGTCCGTTTGTGATTCTTTTTTATTTTTTCAACATTCTCCAGAGAGTGCTTCTGCTTATGCCAAGACGTTTGGCAGTTTTTTCTTTATTCCCATGTTCTTCGGCAAGAACCCATTGTATGATTTGAGAAGACGATAAATTAGTCTTATTATCTTTCCTTGAAATTTCCTCGGTATAGTGCTAAAGTATACTAAAAAGGTATGATTTAGCGAGTGCGTGAAAAAACATGCACTAAGGAGGAAAATTCATGAATGAATACAGAATAGGAACAAAATGTGTACAGGGCGGATATACTCCGGGAAACGGAGAACCAAGACAGATTCCGATCGTGCAGTCAACAACATTCAAATATGCAACCAGTGAAGATATGGGAAAATTATTTGACCTGGAAGCGTCAGGATATTTTTATTCCAGATTGCAGAATCCGACTAATGATATGGTTGCGGCAAAGATTGCAGAGATGGAAGGTGGAACGGCAGCGATGCTGACTTCATCCGGACAGGCAGCCAATTTCTTCGCACTGTTTAATATCTGTGAGTGCGGAGATCACATTGTAGCATCTTCATCCATTTACGGTGGAACATTTAACCTGATCGATGTAACGATGAGAAAGATGGGAATCGATGTAACATTCGTGTCACCGGATGCAACAGAAGAAGAGTTAAATGAAGCATTTAAGCCAAATACAAAAGTAATGTTTGGTGAGACAATTGCCAATCCGGCACTTACCGTACTGGATATTGAATTATTTGCCAAAGTGGCACATGCACATGGTGTGCCGCTTATCGTAGATAACACATTCCCGACATCAGTCAATTGCAGACCGTTTGAATGGGGAGCAGATATTGTAACTCATTCGACTACAAAATATATGGACGGACACGGAGCTGCACTTGGCGGAGCAATCGTAGACAGCGGCAACTTTGACTGGATGGCACATGCAGATAAATATCCGGGACTTTGCACACCGGATGAAAGCTATCATGGAATTACATATGCGGAGAAATTCGGCAAAGGAGGTGCATTCATTACCAAATGTACGGCTCAACTGATGCGAGACTTCGGATCTATGCAGTCACCACAGAATGCATTCATCTTAAACCTTGGTCTGGAATCCCTGCATGTACGTATGCCGAAGCACGTAGAGAACGGGCAGGCAGTTGCAGAGTTCCTGGAAGCACATCCAAAGGTAGCATATGTGAACTATCCGGGACTTCCTTCTAATAAATATTATGAAAGAGCACAGAAATATCTTCCAAACGGAGGATGCGGTGTTGTATCGTTCGGATTAAAAGGTGGAAGAGAAGCAGCGTCTACATTTATGAAGACATTAAAGCTTGGTGCGATTGAGACGCATGTAGCAGATGCAAGAACCTGTTGTCTGAATCCGGCAACGTCTACACACAGACAGATGACGGATGAACAGTTAAAAGAGGCAGGAGTACCGGCTGAACTGATTCGTATCAGTCTTGGCTGGAAGATAAAGAGGATCTGATCGCGGATATCTCGCATGCGTTGGATGCGATTTAAGGCAGGAGTGAAAGAGTAAGACAAAATTCCAGAATAATAAAAAATTCATATAAACATATTGGTAATACCTATAAGCAAATACGCTTATAGGTATTATTGACTTGAAAAAAATTTATTCAAGTCTATAATATGAATTATAGATAAAATTTATTTATGGGAGGAACAAAATTTATGAAAAAGAAATTGATGTCTGTCCTTCTTGCAGTAGCCATGGTTGCATCAATGGCAGTAGGATGTGGGTCAGACAAAAAGGCATCTTCTGACTCTGGGGATACAAAGAAGACAGAGAGCACAGAGAAGAAAACAGAAAGTAACCAGATCTTATTTAATGGATCGTCTACATTAGCACCGGTTATCACATCGATTGCAACGGATTTCTTTGACACATATGGAACGTGGGATGCATATGATTCATCACTTCCAAAAGAAGACATTGCAATCTATGTATCAGCAGGCGGATCCGGACAGGGAACCAAAGCGGTTATCGATGGAACCACAACATTTGGTATGGTCGCAAGAAGTGTAAAAGATGAAGAGAAAAAGGCAATTAAAAACGAAAAAGAGTATCAGGTAGGTATCGATGCATTAACAATTGCTGTTAATCCAAAGAACCCTGTAACAGGTGTATTGGATGATCTTTCTACTGATCAGATTGTTTCTTTATTCTCAGGCAAATATGCTACATGGAAAGATCTTGATCCTTCACTTCCAGATGAGAAGGTTGTAGTGATTACACGTGATATCAACGGTGGAGCACATGAAGTATTCCAGAAGAATATCATGGGAGATACAGAAGTGTCCAGTGATGCAATCCAGGCTTCTTCTATGGGAGAACTGGTACAGGATATTATTGATAACCAGTATGCAATCGGATATGCATCATTTGGTGTTGCAAATCAGAATGCAGGCAAGGTAGTTACCATGAAAGTTAATGGTGTAGAGCCGACAAAAGAAAATATTCTGAATGGTTCTTACATTATTCAGAGACCACTTCTTATTGTAGGATCTGGCAAGCCGACAGATGTTCAGCAGGCATTTCTGGATGTTATCCTTGGAGAGACAGGACAGAAGACTGTAGAAGATATGGGATTCATTCCAATGAAATAGAAAAATAGGAAAAAGGGTGTGTCGCATAGATACATCCTTTTTTTACTAATGCATGCAAGAGAAGTTGCAGGTGGCAGGTTCTCGGTATACCAAAGTATGTAAGAAAGGACTTTGTTATGTACAGAAAAATAGCGAATACATTTTGTAAAGTCTTGATATATGTGATTACTTTTGTGGTAGCGGCACTGATGGGGATTATGTTGATACATATTTTGAAGGAAAGTATTCCGGCCTTAAGGGAAGTAGGAATCAAAATGTTTCTGCCATCATCAGAATGGCGTCCGGTAAGTGCGACTCCACAGTATGGTCTCCTGCCGGCTATTACAGGTACTTTGTATGTGTCCGGATTGGCGGTACTGTTTGCGATGATCTTGGGAGTGGCATGTGCCTGCTTTCTTACTTTTTTCATGCCCAGGAAACTGGCATCGGTCTGCCTGGCTTTTATAGATCTGGTGGCAGGGATTCCATCGGTAATCTTCGGGTTTATCGGATTGACTGTACTGGTAAAAGCATTTACAAAATATTTAAAGATGGCAGCGGGGCAGTGTGTACTGGTGGCAGGCATTGTACTGGGAATCATGCTTCTGCCGTATGTCATATCGACATGTCAGGAATCATTTGTAAATGCAAAACAGACATATGAGAAATCCGGACTGGCACTTGGATTATCAAGAGAATATGTGTTGATCAAAGTGATACTTCCGGCAATCCGGCCGGGAATTGTAGCAAGTGCAATGATGGCATTTGGACGTGCGCTTGGGGAAACGATGGCAGTAATGATGGTGATTGGTAATTCTGCAATTTTCCCGAAGCTGCTAGGCCGTGGACAGACACTTCCGGCACTGACCGCTCTTGAGATGGGAAGCATTGAGTACGGAAGTATACATCTGTCGGTGCTTTATGTAGCAAATCTTGTGCTGCTGGTAATACTTGCAGTAGTGACACTGGCAGGGCAGCTGTTGAAGAGGAGGTTTGCAGAACATGAAAAATAAACTGACAAAGTATATGATACGTACCTTGCTCGGAATTCTTGGAATTTTTACAATCGCAGTGACGCTGTTCTTATTCCTGTATATCTTCTGGAAGGGAAAGAATGTGATGAGTCTTTCGTTTATTCTGGATAAGCCGGCGGGGGTACCACTTGGAACAGCGGGAGGAATCTATCCGGCATTGATGGGATCCATTTATCTTGGTGCGCTTTCGGCACTCATAGGAGGAATCATAGGAATCGGTGTGGCAATTTATCTTGTATTTTATACAAGGGAGAGTATATTCTACCATGTGATCAGTGCCTGTATTACAGGACTGTCTGGAATCCCTTCTATTCTGTTCGGTCTGGTTGGCTATACGCTGTTGATCTATCAGTTGGTCTGGGAAGAAGTCTCTTGTGTTCAGCTATCTGTGTGGCTGTTATGATTGTACCGTTTATTGCGATCCGTGCAGAAAAGATACTGAAAGAAAAGGGCACAGAATACATGAAGAATTCACTGGCACTTGGAATGTCCAGAGAATATGCAGTCATACGATTGATTCTTCCGGTCTGCGCGGTGGAATTGCTTGGAACGGTGGCGCTTGGAATGGCTTATGGAATGGGGGCGGTTGCACCAATCCTGTATACGGGTGCGGTTATGGTGGCAGATGTTCCGGGAAAACTCACGGATCCATTTATGTCCCTGCCGTATCATCTTTATATGCTGGTAAATAATGGATTTTCTTTGGATTATGCATATGGAACGGCATTCGTACTGATGTTGTTCTTACTGATCATACAGATCATATGCAAATGTATTACTTATATACGAAAGGACTACTGATATGTTAACGATAGAACAGATAAGCTGTGGATTTGGCAGACAGGAGATATTGCATGATATCAGCCTTGCAATACCAGAAGGAAAGATTACGGCAATCGTTGGACAGTCCGGCTGCGGTAAAACAACATTTTTAAAGACATTAAACCGGATGATAGAAGAGGAAGGTGGCTTTTACAAAGGGAAGATTACTCTTGACGGTGAAGACATTAAAAGACTTTCAACGGAAATATTAAGAACCAGAATCGGAATGGTATTCCAACAGCCGATTGTATTTCCATACAGTATAGAGAAGAATCTGTCGTACGTCCTGAAATATCACGGAATCAGAGACTCCAAAGAAATAGAGCGGATCACCAGAGAGTGTCTGCAGAAAGCAAGACTATATGATGAAATAAAAGACCAACTGAAGAAGTCTGCAAAAAAATTATCCGGTGGACAGAAACAGCGTCTTGCCATAGCAAGAAGTTTGTGTGTGAATCCGGAAATTCTGCTGTTGGATGAGCCATGTTCTGCGCTTGATATGAAGAATACCATTGCGATAGAAGAGACACTTCTGGAATTAAAGGGAAAATATACATTTGTGATCGTAACACATAATCTGGCACAGGCAAAAAGAATTGCAGATCAGATTATCTTTATGGATCAGGGAAGAGTACTGGAAGTGACAGACACAAAGACATTCTTTGAGCATCCGTCATCCGAACCTGCAAGAGAGCAGATACAGTATATGTAAGAGTAAAGGAGAACGTATGAGAATAGAAATTCCCGGATATAAAACGATGGATCTGAAATATCTGATTCTGGATTATAACGGAACTATTGCGAAAGATGGCATAATACCCGAAAGTGTAAAGGAACGGCTGAAAAAGCTGAGTGAATATATGAGATTTATGTTCTGACAGCAGATACACATGGAACTGCGAGAAAGATATGTGAAGGACTACCGTTAAAGATACAGACATTTTCCTGGTAATGCGGCAGCAGAAGAAAAAAGAAAAATCATAGAGCAACTGGGTGGGAAACGGTGTATTGCAGTAGGAAACGGACGGAATGACCTGCCTATGTGTAGGATAGCAGAACTCAGTGTTGGAATTATAGAGGCGGAAGGTGCGTATGGAAGACTGATTGCAAATGTTGATATCTGCACCAGATCGATAGAGGAAGCACTGGATGTGCTTGCAATGCCGAAAAGGATGGTAGCGACACTAAGGGGATAAGTTTATATCCCCTTTTTTTGACGTTTTTATAGCAATCATGCTAAAATAGAGAAATCTACCATGTGTGTGGAATATTTTGAGCCGGCAGGGACAGTAAAAAAACCAAAAAACCCGTCCCCAATGGCTGGAGAGGAAAAATCATGAATAAAAGAGAATCATTTAGCAGCAGATGGGGATTTATCTGTGCCTGTATCGGTTCAGCAGTCGGTATGGGAAATATCTGGATGTTCCCAACCAGAGTATCATTGTATGGAGGCGGTTCATTTCTGATACCATATTTTATATTTGTAATACTGATCGGTTCGACGGGAGTGATCGGGGAGATGAGTTTCGGACGTGCGGCAAAGGCCGGTCCAATCGATGCATTTGGGATTGCCTGTGAGAAAAAAGGAAAGAGAAAAGTTGGAGAAGCACTGGGATGATCCCTGTATTCGGATCACTTGCCATGGCAATCGGATATACGGTTGTAATGGGTTGGATCCTGAGATATGCTGTCGGAACATTTACAGGAGCAACACTTCGTCCGAAGAATGTGGATGAATTTGGGGCAGCATTTGGTAAGATGGCGTCTGCGTTTGGTAATAATATATGGCAGATACTTGCGCTTGTGGCCTGTATGCTGATTCTGATGTTAGGCGTTGGAAGTGGCATTGAAAAAGCGAATAAGATCATGATGCCAATATTCTTTGCATTGTTCGTAATCCTGGGAATCTATGTCGGATTCCAGCCGGGAGCAAGTGAAGGATACCGTTATATTTTCAGAGTAGATCCAGAGTCATTCAAAGATCCGGCAACGTGGATCTTTGCACTTGGTCAGGCATTCTTTTCCCTGTCGGTAGCAGGAAATGGAACATTGATCTATGGATCTTATCTTTCGGATGAAGAGGACATTCCGGCTTCTGCAGGAAGAGTTGCATTATTTGATACGATTGCAGCAATTCTTGCCGCACTCGTTATCATTCCGGCGATGGCAACAACGGGAGCGCAGTTGGATCAGGGAGGTCCGGGACTTCTCTTTATCTTCCTTCCGAATCTGATCAAAGGAATGCCTGGGGGATGGCTGATCGCGATCATCTTCTTTGTCGCAGTATTGCTTGCAGGTATGACTTCGCTGATCAATCTGTACGAGGCTCCGATTGCTACAGTGCAGGAGAAGTTAAAGCTTGGAAGAGTTCCGGCATGTGCACTTACGGGGATCGTGGGAGTGGTCGTGTCACTCCTGATCCAGGGGATTGTATCAGACTGGATGGACGTACTGTCTATCTATATCTGTCCGCTCGGAGCCGGACTTGCGGGAATCATGTTCTTCTGGGTATGTGGCAAGGCATTTGTGGAAAAACAGGTCAATACCGGAAGAGAGAAACCATATGTATCATGGTATCATACGGTATGTAAATATTTTTATGTTCCGGTATGTTTTATTGTGTTAATTCTTGGAATTGTACTTGGAGGAATCGGGTAGAAAAAGCCGAAGGAAGAACAAGAAATGTTCATAAAAGTTTATTGGAAAGAATGAGAGGATAAAGAATGAAAAAAGGAAATGCAATAGCATTACTGCCAATCGGCGTATTTTTGTGTATCTATCTGGGACTTGGAATTTTATTCGAATATGTGATGAAGATTCCGATGGGATTCTATAATGTCCCGATCATTATCGCATTTCTTGCGGCAATTCTGGTGGCGTGTCTGCAGAATCGTAAGGTGAGTTTTGACGGAAAGCTGGAAATTATGGCACAGGGACTTGCGGATAAGAATATTATTACAATGCTTCTGATCTTTCTGACAGCGGGGGCATTTGTCGGAGTGGTAGGAAGAAGCAGTGCGGAAAGTGTGGCATATTTCATGTTGTCACTGATTCCGGCAAGATTTTCAGTTGCGGTATTATTTGTGGTAGCCTGTTTTGTGTCGGTTGCCATGGGAACGTCGGTTGGGACAATTACATTGATCACGCCGATCGCAGTGTCCGTATCCAAGGCATCTGGATTTGATATGGCACTTTGTATCGGCTCGGTTATGGGCGGTTCGATGTTTGGTGATAATCTTTCATTTATCTCGGATACAACGATTGCGGCATGCAACGGACAGGGATGCCAGATGAAGGATAAATTTCGGGAGAACTTTGGAATTGCACTTCCGGCAGCGATTGCAACCCTGGTATTGATCCTGGTTCTTTCATTTCAGACGGATATTGCAGGACGGGTAAGTAAGAGTTATAACTTAGTGCAGATTATTCCATATGTACTGGTTCTCATAGGAGGAATTATCGGGATCAATGTATTCGTGGTACTTCTGATCGGGATTGTATCTGGTTCTATTATTATGCTGGCCGGCGGTCACATTGCGGCGACAGATCTGCTTGCCAATATGGGTTCCGGAGCTTCCGGGATGTTCGAGACGAGTATGGTGGCAATCCTGGTAGCAGCGATGTGTGCACTGATCCGTGAATATGGTGGTTTTGATGCATTGCTGGCAGGAATCCACAAAGTATTCAAAGGCCGCAAAGGCGGTCAGTTTGGTATGGGACTTCTGGTCGGAACGATGGATATTGCAACGGCGAATAATACTGTGGCGATCGTAATGGCGAATCCGATCGCAAAGGATATGGCGGAAGAATATGGGATCACACCGAGAAAAGCAGCTTCGATACTGGATACATTTTCATGTGTTTTTCAGGGGATCATTCCTTACGGAGCACAGATGCTGGTTGCGATATCTGCGGCGAGTGAACTGGGATATAATGTGTCAGCATTTCAGATCATGCCGAAGCTTTTTTATCCGTTTTTATTATTTGTGAGTTCTATGATATTTATCTTTGTGATTCCGGCAAAGAAAGAGAGGTAAATCGTGAAAGAAGAGATCAGACAGAAACTGACAGGTGCAGTCATCGGACTTGCAAGAACCTGTGAGAATAACGAAAAGACAGAGAACACTAACCGGGTATTCCTAGAAGCACTGACGGTGGCCGGAGACTGGTCGGCAAGTATCTTTGATATGAGTGAGATGTTAGAAAAGGTAAGAAATGAAAAATATACAGTCTCACCGGGATGTGTAACATGTGCAGCACCATGTGGCAATACGGATGACTATGATATGGAGAATCTGTGGAAAGAATCCGAAGAAATCGGAGGATTTAAGAATACAATCCTGATGGTAATCTGCCAGACTGCAGCAAAATTGTATCATGCAGATCAGACAGAAGAATCTGAGACGGTGAAGTTATTATTCCGTGCATTATGTATGATCAGTTTTGAAGGCTGGGATGTTGCAGGGCTTACATCGGTGATGGTGGAACTTGGAAAAGCAGGACGGATATAAAAATAAATAGAATAATATTAGCAAAAAAGACTTTAAAAGGGATTCGGAAAAATCTATTTCAAAGTCTTTTTTTGTCATCCATTCAAAAGAAGTATTACTTATGAAAGATAAGAAAAATTATCTGATTTAATAGAAGATTAAAGATAAGAAATGCGTTATAATAACAATACACTGTATATATCAAGGAGGAACAAAAACATGACAGTACCAGAAAGACTTTCCGCACTTCGAAAGTGCATGGAAGAAAAGAACATTGATGTGTATGTAGTACCGACTGCGACTTTCATCAGAGTGAATATGTTGGGGAACATTTCAAAGCGAGAAAGTTCATTACAGGGTTCTCTGGATCAGCGGGAACGGCCGTGATCACAAAGACAGAAGCAAGACTCTGGACAGACGGACGTTACTTCATCCAGGCAGCAGCACAGTTGAAGGGGACAACTGTAGAACTTATGAAAATGGGTGAGCCTGGTGTGCCAGAGATGAATGCATATATTGAAGAGGTATTAAAGGAAGGCGAGACACTTGGATTCGACGGAAGAGTCGTATCTGTCGGTGAAGGAGAAGGTTATGCAGCCATCGCTGGGAAGAAGAATGCAAAAGTAAATTATCAGGTAGACTTAATCGATGAGATCTGGGAAGACCGCCCGGTATTATCCGAAGAGCCTGCATTTAATCTGGATGTAAAATATGCCGGAGAAACTGTTGCAAGCAAACTTGCAAGAATCCGTGAAGAGATGAAAGAAGCAGGAACCAATGTGCACGTTGTATCTACGATCGACGACATCTGCTGGACGTTAAATATCCGTGGAAATGATATAGACTTCTTCCCACTGGTATTATCTTACGGAATCATCACAATGGACAGTTTCGAGCTGTATATCGATGAGAGAAAATTAGATGACAAGTTAAAAGCCAAACTTGCAAAAGATGGCGTAAACTTACACCCATACAACGACATTTACGAAGACGTGAAGAAATTTGGCAGTGATGTGGTTGCAATGATCGATCCTGGAAAATTGAATTATGCATTGTTCAACAATATTCCTGAAAATGTTAAGACAGTAGAAAAGAGAAATCCGGCAATTCTCATGAAAGCGATCAAGAACCCGGTTGAGATCGAGAACATCCGCAAGGCACAGATCAAAGACAGTGTTGCGCATGTAAGATTCATGAAATGGCTGAAAGAAAATGTTGGCAAGATGAGGATCACAGAGATGAGCGCATCAGATAAACTGGATGAGCTCCGTGCGGAGATGGGGAACTTCATCCGTCCAAGCTTTGAACCAATCTCTTCATTTGGAGAGCATGGTGCGATCGTACACTACACATCTTCACCGGAGACAGATGTAGAGTTAAAAGAAGGACAGTTATTCTTAACGGATACAGGAGCTGGATTTTATGAAGGTTCCACAGATGTAACCAGAACTTACGCACTCGGCGAAGTTCCGCAGATCATGAAAGATCACTTCACATTGGTTGCGATCAGTAACTTACAGCTTGGCAGTGCAAAATTCCTGGAAGGTTCTACCGGTATGATTCTTGACATCCTTGCAAGAAAACCATTCTGGGACAGAGACTTAAACTTCAACCATGGTACAGGACACGGAGTCGGATACCTTCTGAACATCCACGAAGGACCTGCAGGTTTCCGCTGGAAATATCGTAAGGGTGAGACAGAAGTATTACAGGAAGGCATGGTCATCACAGATGAGCCTGGAATCTATATTGAAGGATCTCACGGAATCCGTCTGGAGAACGAACTGTTGACCTGCAAAGGAACATTGAATGAATATGGTCAGTTCATGTACTTCGAAGCAATCACCCTGATTCCAATGGATCTGGATGCGATCAATCCGGATATTATGACACAGGAAGACAAGAAACTGCTGAATGATTATCATGCAAAAGTATACGAAGTGATTGCTCCTTACCTGAACGAGGAAGAGCAGGAGTGGCTGAAGAAATATACAAGAGCTATCTAAGCAGCGAGATTGAACGGAGTTTTTGATTTCCGATTCTAAATGAGAAATGATATTCATATAATGAATTGACAAAGAAATAAATACTAAGTAGAATCTAGGTTAGGAATGACTAACTAGATTCTTTTTAGTAAAGGAGTTTTTTATATATGAAGAGAAAATTCCAAAATCAATCAAAGAATAAGGCACTTGAATTTTTCTGTTATCTGGGACCGGGACTGTTGGTGACCGTAGGATTCATCGATCCGGGAAACTGGGCTTCGAATATTGCGGCGGGGTCGGGTTTCGGATATGAGTTATTATGGATGGTGACATTATCTACATTTATGCTGATCGTACTGCAGCATAATGCGGCACATCTGGGAATTGCAACAGGACTGTGTCTGTCGGAAGCAACGAGCAGATATATGCCAGGACTGTTAAAGAATCTGATACTTCTGACGGCGATGTTTGCAGCGGTAGCAACAGCGATGGCAGAGATACTCGGAGGAGCAATCGCACTGCAGATGCTGTTCCATATACCGGTCAGACCGGGAAGTATACTGATCCTGATTTTAGTATTATTCTGTGCGTTTACAAATGCATATAGGAGGATCGAAAAACTGATCATATTATTTGTGTCGTTGATTGGATTTTCTTTCTTATTTGAAATAGGAATTGCGAAGATCGACTGGGGAGCGGCCGCAGTCGGATGGGTGAAACCTTCGTTTCCAGCGGGAAGTATGCCGGTGATCTTAAGTGTATTGGGGGCGGTGGTAATGCCGCATAATCTGTTCTTACATTCGGAGATCATCCAGAGCAGGCAGTGGAACCTGGAGGATGACTCCGTAATCAAACAGCAGCTGAAATATGAATTTAAAGATACATTATTTTCCATGATCATAGGATGGGCGATCAACAGTGCCATGATTCTGATGGCAGCGGCTACGCTTTATCAGGGCGGAAATGGGAGCAGATCGATGATCTGACGGTTGCAGGAAAGATGCTGTCGCCTTTGATGGGAAATGCGGCGACGGTAGTCTTTGCACTGGCACTGTTATTGGCCGGTATCTCATCGAGTATCACTGCGGGAATGGCAGGAGGAACGATTTTTTCCGGAATCTTTAATCAGCCTATGATATGAAGAGAAAAGAGACGAAAGCCGGCGTTTTATTGACGATGATTCCGGCAGCGGTTGTCATCCTGTTTATCAGCCAGCCGTTTAAAGGTCTGATATATTCTCAGATGCTGCTTGCGATTCAGCTTCCGATTACAATATTTACGCAGATATATCTGACCTCATCTGAAAAAGTAATGGGAAAATATGCGAACAGCAGACGGTTGAATCTTTTGCTTTTGGGTATTGCTGTGATTGTAACAGGGCTGAATATAGCATTGCTTTTATTCGGCTAAAGCAGAAGCGGCAACATTTTCCTTCTCAGGGAACATCTTTCTGAAGATCAGACGGATGAATGGTCCGCAGTAGAAGATCTGCCAGAAGAACGCAACCGGGAAGTTCATGAATGTTGTCTGACACCAGATAGCGATCACATTGCTTCCTGCATTCTTGAACAGGATGGTTGCAACAAGACTCATGCAAGGGCACATGATACATACGATCATGGAAGAGATTGCAAGAGTGATGAAGATTGGTCTGTCCTGTGGTGTAACGATACGGAATGCAAGCATATGTGCAAGTTTGTCAACGAAAGCAAATTCCAGAAAGAAAGCAACCGGCCACATGATCTTCAGTTCGCCGAAAGCCATCAGGAATACTTCATTGCTCATTCCTCCGACATTCAGGCAAATATTGTAACAGATCATGACGTAAACCATCAGAAAAGACATCATCAGTGTAAAAATAACATTTTGAAATAAAGTTTTTGGCATAATTTTTGTTCTCCTTTTTATGTGAATATTTAAAAATGGGTACAAAAAAGACACTTGTGTTGTTCGTTAGCCAAGCATACACTTGTGTCGTTTCCAATTAAACCAAAATCATCTTATTTTTTTGTCCGAATATGAATTATACCGAATGAAAAGCTAAAAATCAAGCATTTATTAAAGAAAGGGCAATTGATTAAAATTCAATTGCCCTTTTAACGGCCTCAATATCTCCCGTAAATAAGATGCTCTCCATTCCAAGTTCTTTACTTGCAATGACATTTTCCACCGTATCATCGATGAAGAAGCATTCACTTGGCAGAAGATCATATTTATTGAACAGATGGTAATAAATATCGTGTCCAGGTTTTGCCATCTTGAGAGGTGCAGAGAAGACGATGCCATTGAATTCTTTCAGGATCGGATAATCTTCCGGTGCACGTTCTGCAAACCTGTAGAAGCGTTGGAAAGCAGATAGATCGGAACCCCCCGGGCTTTTAACTCTTTGATGAATTCCCATGTCTCAGGAAGCGGATCGACATACTGGAACCAGTTCTCGAAGAAATCACGGGCAGTATCTTTCAGATGGTCCGGAAGTCCTGCAATCGTATCTTCGGCATTCTGGTCATAGTCAATAGTTCCGGCATCTAAAGCTACCCAGTTTTTAAAGATGGCATCAGCAAGAATATCATAATCTTCCGGTGTAGAAGCAAATTTCCCCAGAATATAGTCTCCTTTAAATTTCCCGATTACATTTCCAAAATCAAAAATAATATTCTTGTATTTCATCTTAAGTTCCTCCCTGTATTTTATACTGCCTGTTTTATATTTTTATAATCACTATTATAGCCTTATAGATAGAAGGAATCAATATATGAATGATAAATAACATGTCAATATAAGTATGATTAATAGAAGGATGTCAGGTTTTTGTGAGATTGACAATCATCGGGAAAGTGTATATGATTTTCGGTAGGACTGTAAAAGGAAAGAGAGATTATTATGGAAATCAGTATACTTTTAATGGAACAGATCGCAGAACTGTTTCTTATGATCCTGATGGGATATATTATTGTAAAGACAGGATTGTTAAAGGGAGAAGACAGCAAAGTCATTTCTAAAATTGTATTATATCTAGTTATTCCGTGTGTGATCATCAATGCATTTCAGGTGGATTATACAAGTGAAAAGGTGAAGGAACTTTTGCTGGTATTTGCAGCGTCGGTATTATTACAGGTTATATTACTGGCAGCAGTATGGGGTGCCGGAAAGGTATTGAAACTAAATGAAGTAGAGGCGACATCCATCTATTATTCAAATTCGGGTAATTTGATCGTACCGCTGGTGACTTTTATTCTGGGAAAAGAATGGGTATTATATGGTTGTGTGTTCATGAGTGTCCAACTGGTATTTCTGTGGACACATGGCAAGAATACGATCAGCCGGGAAGGAAAGTGGGACTGGAAAAAGATTGTCTTTAATGTAAATATGATTTCGGTATTTGCAGGAGTTGTATTATTTTTTACAAAGATCAGACTGCCGGAAATCGTAGATCAGGCATTGAGTTCTGTGGGCAGTATGATCGGTCCGGCGAGTATGATCGTAACGGGAATGCTGATCGCAGAGATGAATCTTAGGAATATATTTGAAAATGTAAAAGTGTATTTTATTTCATTTCTGAGACTGGTCGTGATACCGGTGATATCATTGGCAATTTTAAAAATAAGCGGGCTTGTGAACATACATCCGGATGGAAAAAAATTACTGTTGATCGTATTCCTTGCGGTGATCACACCGTCTGCTTCAACGATCACGCAGATGTGTCAGGTGTATGGAAATGATTCGAAATATGCCAGTGCGATCAATGTTATGACGACATTGTTATCGATCATAACGATGCCGCTTATGGTGCTTCTGTATCAGACGGTGATGTAGAGAGGAAACAAAAATGGAAAGCGTGAATTTAAGAGCATTAACAAAGACAGAAATCTTCGCAAGGGCAACGGAAGAAGAAGTATCTTCTATGCTGAATTGCTTAAGTGCGAAGAAGAAGAAATACCAGAAAGATGAGATCATCTTTCATGCGGGGGATATTGTCTCATCGATCGGTGTTATGTTAAAAGGAAATGCCCTGATTGAAAACGATGATATCTGGGGAAACAGAAGTGTCCTGGATTATGTAAAAGAAGGTCAGATTTTCGCAGAGACGTATGCATGTGCACTGGATGAGAAGCTGATGGTCAATGTAATTGCGATGTCTGACTGCGAAGTGTTATTTCTGGATGTGAGAAAGATCTTAAAAGTGTGTCCGAATGCGTGTGAGTTTCATCAGAATCTGGTGCAGAACCTGCTTGCGATATCGGCGCAGAAGAACCTGAATCTGTCCAGACGCATCTTTCACACTTCATCGAAGACGATCCGTGGCAGACTATTGTCTTATCTGTCTTATCAGGCAATGGAGCGTGAAAAGGAAGAGTTCGATATTCCGTATAACAGGCAGCAGCTTGCAGATTATCTGGGAGTAGACCGGTCGGCAATGTCGAATGAACTGGGGAAAATGCAGAAGGACGGGCTGATCGAAGTGAAGCGGAATCATTTCCGGATATTGGATGTGGATTGATGAAATGGATTTAAAATGGATTAAAAATGGATTGAAAATGATTGAATATAAATGGAATATATGATAGTATATATACTAAGAAATAAGTATTACTTCTAAAAAAAAGGTGTATAACCAGGCTTGTTATAAAGGAGTGTGCGCCATGAATATTCAAGAAATGAAAGAAAAGAAAAGGAAAAAAGGAATACACCAATAGAAACAGGAATTCGCGGTAGCCGTTTCGGGAGCTTCGGGATCCAACCTTGGAAACCCGTTGGCAAGAAGGATTTTTTTGGGAAGGGT
>ENA-OQBJ01000073-OQBJ01000073.1-human-gut-metagenome-genome-assembly--contig:-NODE-73-length-47549-cov-11.798743_pt1 | contig 47549 bp, 40 predicted proteins | sample MGYA00242743_ERZ504545 | MGnify/ENA primary metagenome ERZ504545 (study PRJEB26092, sample SAMD00036252) | human gut metagenome | host: Homo sapiens | study: EMG produced TPA metagenomics assembly of... | reverse complement strand
CAAAGACCATCCTTTCCATGTCGCCTTCTCTGGCTCAGGTTCGTCAGGATTGCATCATCAATCTCGATTATCTTCTCTGCATTGAGAACTATACGCTCCGCTGCATTTTTTCTCCTCCCTTCGACCATGAGGAAATCACGGTTTCCCGCCGCTGCTATAAGGCGGTAAAGGATCAGTTGGAGATATTGTAGGGATATGAAAAAAAAGGGTGTGCAAGATATCGTCTTTGCACGCCCTCTTCTAGTTCTTGTTTATAGCAGGGGTGTCATATAGAGTGGCAGATATACTATCCCATCTTTTTCCGCTAAGTCTGAGGTGTGAATGACGTAAGGAGTCGATAGGTAATACGTCGTGCCCCATCAATGAGTAATGCGTTCTGCCCATTATCGTCTGATTTCCATCTTAATAATTGACTATAGATTTTACGTCTTATAACTTCCTGGTATTCTTGTTGTTGCACGTATCCTAGCTTTCAAAGTGCTAGATTTTACACGTTTCCTCTTTTTAAATCTTTAAACGTTTGATAATGAGGTAATTATCTCTCCTGTATAGCGTGATGGATATTCCCGTTTTCGGAGTATCTGTCACGCTATTTAAGTATCTGTATATTAGAGTATTAATGTGCGTGGTGTATGTAAATCGTGATGGATGATAGATAATTATCTAAAACTTATTCACGAATATGGCTGCGTTGGGTTACGAATATGGCTGCGTTGGGTTACGAATATGACTGCGCTGGGTTACGAATATGACTGCATCGGGTTACAGATATGGCTGCGTAGGCTAACGGAGCCGTATCCGTAGGCTTACCGAGACGTCTGCTTCAGTTAACTGAGACGTATGAACTCGCTGATTGAGCTACTTGAGTTAGCAGATTGAGCTACTTGAGTTAGCAAACTGAGCCACTTGAGAATTTTTCTTCATGTGCTTGCGTGCAACCATAGAAAAAATCAATTACGAAAACTCATTTGATTTCGATGCGGAGGGAATCCTTGTTGAATCGGATGCCGTCACGATTGATGAATCTGGATAAGGAACCATCGGCAGCCAACTCTTTAGGAGTACCGATAGAGAAACGGCTTTCTTCCATCAGCCAGAGACGGTCGGAGAGCTGGAGCGCCAACTCTACATCATGGGTTGACAGTAATATGGATTTATGCTGTTCGTGCGCCAGGCGACGGAGCATCTGTAGGGTTTCTATCTTGCTGGGGAAATCGAGGAAGGCGGTTGGCTCGTCCAGGATGATGATGCGGGTTTGCTGCGCTAGGGCTTTGGCTATCATTACCTTCTGACGCTCACCATCGCTCAGTTCGCTGATGTTTCTCTGGGCAAGATGCTGAATGCCTGTTTCCTGAAGAGCAGAAGCAACAATCTGCTTGTCGGCAGCAGATAATGTGCCCCAGAAACCGGTATAGGGAGAACGGCCTATGCTACAATCTCTTCTGCTGAGAGTTGGGCATGGTCTGTCTTCGATGTGAGAACGATGCTGATTTCTCTGGCGAGTTCCTGGGCAGAGAAATCAGAAAGGGATTTGTCTTGAATCAGGATTTCGCCATCAAGCGCTGGCTGAAATCCGGCTAAAGTTCTGAGTAAGGTAGATTTGCCCACTCCGTTGGCTCCGATGAGACAGGTCAGTTCACCGGCTTGAAGCGAGGCATGAACAGGTGAGGCTATCGCCCGGAGCTGGTGCTTCGAACGATAGCCTATAATCAGATTCTTTAATGTAATGCTTGATACCATCTAAAGAATATTTTCACCTTGAATGTTTACTTCCTGATAGAAAAAAGGAAGAATTACTTGGCTGCCAAAACCTCAACCTCTACGAGGGCGCCCTTTGGCAACTTCTCTACAGCTACGGCAGAACGAGCTGGATATGGCTGGCTGAAGAACTCGGCATAAACCTCGTTCATGGCTGCGAAATCGTCCATGCTGTTCAGATAAACTGTAGTCTTAACCACATGAGAAAGGTCGGTACCTGCTGCCTTCAGGATGTTCTGGGCGTTGGTGAGGCTCTGGCGAGTTTGCTCCTTGATGCCACCCTCTACGAAATTGCCTGTTGCAGGGTCGATAGGAATCTGACCTGATGCAAATACGAAACCGTTTACTTCGATAGCCTGGCTATATGGACCGATAGCTGCAGGCGCATTGTCTGTGTGAATTGCGTTCATAATCTTCAATTTATAATTTACAATTTATAATTTAACACTTAACACTTAATACTAAACATTGAACACTAACCATTCAACATTAAATATTATACTATCCAGAGATGGAATCCCTTTGATTCCAAAGCCTCCTTGATTTCTTTTACGTGTTCCTCGTCGCGAGTCTCCATGGTGAGGCGGAGCACGCAGGCATTCACCTTGTTGCGGTTGGCTGAACGGTCGTGGTGAACACCGGTGATATTACCACCCAATCCGGCGATGACAGAGCAAACCTCTACCAATTCGCCCGGTTTGTCATCCAGCTCCATCTCGATGGTGCAGAGACGGCCGCTCTTGGCAAGACCACGGGTGATGACGCGGTTCAGGATGGTTACGTCGATGTTACCGCCGCTTACCACGCAGATGGTTTTCTTGCCCTTCACCGGAACCTTGTTGTACATCACGGCTGCCACACTGGCCGCACCGGCGCCTTCGGCTACCATCTTCTCACTCTCTATGAGTTTCAGAATGGCTGCACAGATCTCATCCTCGCTCACGGTTACGATTTCGTCAACATAGTTGGAGCAGGTTTCAAAAGTAATCTTGCCCGGTTCCTTTACGGCAATACCATCGGCTACGGTCGCTACAGAAGGCAACTTCTCCTGTTTATGATCGTGCAGACTCTGTACCATACTTGCTGCTCCTTCTGCCTGAACGCCGTATACCTTGACGTTAGGATTCAGCGACTTGATGGCAAAGGCTACACCAGAGATAAGTCCGCCGCCACCTACAGGAACGACAACAGCTTCTACATCTGGCAACTGGTCGAGAATTTCCAGACCGATGGTGCCCTGACCGGCGATGACATTCTCATCATCGAAAGGATGAACGAAGGAGTAGCCATGCTCATCTTTCAGTTCCAGCGCCTTCTGGTAGGCATCATCGTAAACGCCAGGTACCAGACAGACTTCAGCACCCAGTCGCTTGGTTGCTTCTACCTTGGAGATAGGAGCACCTTCAGGCAGACAGATGAGGCTCTTAACGCCCATGGCTGTAGCTCCCAGCGCTACACCCTGTGCATGGTTGCCCGCAGAACAGGCTATCACACCCTTCGCCTTTTCTTCATCGGTGAGTTGTGAAATCTTATAGTAAGCACCACGAATCTTGAACGAACCGGTCTTCTGCAGGCACTCTGGTTTCAAATAAACATCACTCTCTGGGTTGATTCTTGGCGTGTGAACCAGCTCAGTCTTTCTTATTACCTTGCTCAGCACGAAGCGAGCCTTATAGAAATTGTCAAGTTGTAACATAACTGCTGATATGTGTATAGTTTATTTCGTGCAAAGTTACTATTATTTGAAGAAAATACAAAATAATTCGGTTTAATTTTTGTTTATTCGATAATATTGCTTAACTTTGCCGATGTAATTAAGCATAAAAACATAGTAACAAAATAAACTAATTACTTTTATCTGGAAATGAAGAAAAACGTTTTAGTAGTAGCGCTGGCATTGATGGCAAGCATCGGTGCATACGCAGAGAAGAATACTATCAGCTCTCCTGATGGTAAGTTGAATGTCGTGGTAGAAGACCGCGATGGCAAACTCTATTATTCCATCGACTATGCAGGCAAGCGAATGATGGAGGAATCACAGCTCGGACTCCTTGCCAATGTAGGCGATTTCAGTCAGGGCTTGACCTATCAGGGCAAGAATGAGATAAAGGTGGAGAAGAGCTATGACCTCCGCACCGCCAAGGTTTCGCATGTAGATTATCATGCCAACCAGCTCAACGTGACTTATCTCAATGGCAGGAAAGAACCCATGACCGTTACCTTCAATGTGTCCAACAATGACGTGGCTTTCCGCTATACCTTTGATGGCTTGAAGGCACAGCATATTATTATTAATGAGGAGAAGACGGCATTCAATTTGCCAAAGATTTCCACCTCTTTCCTCTGTCCACAGAGCGATCCACTGATAGGCTTTGCCCGTACCAAGCCAAGTTATGAGGAGGATTACAAGCCAGATGCTCCGCTCACAGCCAAGTCGGGTTATGGTCAGGGCTATACCTTCCCATGCCTCTTCAAGGTAGGCGGCGATGGCTGGGTTTTGGTCAGCGAGACCGGTACTCACGGCAACTATCCGGCTGTCACATCAGCGATTACGATGCTGCAAAGGGTTATCAGATCGCCTTCCCAATGGAGAAAGAGGCTGATGGCATCGGTTCTACATCGGGCACCTTCATTCTTCCGGGTTCCACTCCATGGCGCACCATCACCGTGGGTTCAGATTTGAAACCATTGGTAGAGACTACCATTCCATACGATGTAGTAGAGCCAAGATTCGAGGCTTCCCAGAAATATGGAACAGGCAAGTATGCCTGGAGCTGGCTCATCTGGCAGGATGGCTCCTGCAACTATAACGACCAGAAGCAGTTCATCGACCTGGCTGCTACCATGGGATATGAATATGTGCTGGTTGATGCGCTCTGGGATACCCAGATTGGTAGAGACAAGATAGCAGAGTTGAGCAAGTATGCGCAGAGTAAGAATGTAAGTCTGATGCTCTGGTATAATTCCAACGGTGTGGCAAACGATGCACCTCAGGGACCTCGTGGCATCATGGATAACATCGTGGCAAGAAAGAAGGAGATGGCTTGGATGAAGAGTATCGGCATCAAGGGTATCAAGGTAGATTTCTTTGGTGGTGACAAGCAGCATACCATGCAGCAGTATGAAGATATCCTGAGCGATGCCAACGATTACGGCATTCACGTTATCTTCCATGGCTGCACCCTGCCAAGAGGTTGGGAGCGCATGTATCCTAACTATGTATCTAGCGAGGCTGTACTGGCTTCGGAGAATGTATTCTTCTCTGATTATCATGCCAAGCAGGAGGCTTTCGAACTGACCATGCATCCATTCTGCCGCAACGCCGTGGCTGCGATGGATTGGGGTGGTACCATCATGAACAAGTATCTCTCTAAGGATAACAAGAGTCGTCATCGCCGTTATACCACCGATGTTTTCGAGATGGCTTCGGCTATCATGAACCAGGCTGCTATCCAATGTATCGCCATCTATCCGAACAATCTCTCTGAGCTTCCTCAGCACGAGATTGATTTCCTGAAGAGCGTTCCTACAACCTGGGATGAGACCAAATTCATCGCCGGTTATCCTGGAAAATATGCCGTTGTTGCCCGTCGCCATGGTGATAAATGGTATGTTGCCGGTTTGAACGGCACCGACCAGGTGATGAAGCTCACCCTGAATCTGCCAATGCTTGCCGGCAAGAGCGTTACTTATTATCATGAAACAGCCAGCAAGGACAAGAAGGCTCTCTGGCCTGTTTCTCAGATGAAGACCGTAAAGGTGGATAAGAAGGGAAACCTGAAGGTGGAAATGCAGCCTAAGGGTGGACTGATTGTTGAAAAGTAAAAGGGTAAAAAAGTAAAAAGGTAAAAAGAAACTAGGGAGATTATACCCCGCTAGGCTTTTTTACCTTTTTACTTTTTTACCTTTTTACCTTTAAAAATCCTTTTTACAGAAATGTTCCAAAGCAGCAGCTACGCCATCTTCTTCATTGGAAAGCGTGATGTAGTCGGCTTCGGCTCTAACCTCTGGTGCTGCATTCTGCATGGCTACACCCATGCCTGCCAGTTTCAGCATGCTCAGGTCGTTGTAGCCATCTCCGAAAGCAATCATATCGGCTGGGGTGAGATTGATTTTCGACAGAAGGCGGAGCAGGGACTTTGCCTTGTCGATGCCTTTAGGAACCAGTTCCAGGAAGAATGGGGCTGAACGGAAGATGTCCATTCTGTCGCCCAGAATCTCTGAAAGCTCGTTTTCTGCCTTGAGCATATCTGCCGGGTCGCCTGTCATGAGGAGCTTGGTTGGGTGAGGCTCCAAGGCTTCGAACAGGTTTTCTACCTTTCGGATGTTCATCTTGTTGATGCGCGATTCTTCCTTCACATACTGGTCGTCGGGCATCTCGGTGATAATCTCGTTGCCGGCGTAGCCCAGCAGGGCATGGTTCTTCTCCTTCGCGTACCTATATAATATAGGTATCACCTCATCAGGCAGGAACTGGGCGAAGAGTTTTTCGCCAGTCTTGGCATTCACGATGTTGCCGCCATTATAAGATAGGATGTATCCGCCTCGCTTATCCAGTTCCAGGCATTCTGCACCGGTTCGATGCCATAGGTCGGTCTGCCTGAAGCAAGGATGATAACAACACCCTCGGCTTCTGCCTGGAGCAGCGCTTCGCGGGTTTCGGGGTAACCACCTTGTCGTGGTTGGTCAGGGTGCCATCCAGATCAAGGGCGATGGCACGGTATGGAAGATGATTCATATTTGATATATTATTGTATTTCTAATTTGACTGCAAAGGTAAGATAAAAAAATGATTGTAACAAAAAAAAGCGTTAAATATGATATAAATATAGGTGTTTGACTGATAATTACCTGCTTTTTATTGTTTATTATACACTATAGTCGGAAAGTTTTCTTATCTTTGCAACCGAAATAACAAACAATAATATAAAATTAATAAAACCTATTTGAAAATGAAGAGATTAATTTCAGCAGTATTGCTTTCGGCAGCCGTAGTTGTGCCAACCATGGCGAAGAATGCAAAGACATTGGGCAATGGTTATCCATTTACTCAAGTACCATTCACCAGTGTGAAAATTTCACAGAATACTTTCTGGGGTGCCCGTCTGAAGGCTGCCCGAGAAGTAACCGTGCCATTGGCTTTCAGCAAGTGTGAGAGCGAGCACCGTTACAAGAATTTCGATATGGCTGCCTATACCCTGCAGCATCCTAACCACCCGGGCTTGGATACCAAGGAGTGGGATGTGAGCAAGTTCATGGGATTCTCTTTCGATGATACCGATGTTTATAAGACCATCGAAGGTGCCAGCTACATCCTACAGACTTATCCGAACAAGAAGTTGAAGGCTTACATCGACAGCGTGCTCAATGTGGTAGCTGCGGCACAGGAGCCGGATGGCTATCTCTATACCGCCCGTACCATCAATCCAAAGCATCCACACCAGTGGTCGGGAAATAAGCGTTGGATCAAGGACGAGGAGGCGAGCCACGAGCTTTACAACCTCGGTCACATGGTAGATGCAGCCTGCGCTCACTATCAGGCTACCGGAAGCACTAAGTTCCTGAATATCGCCAAGCGTTATGCTGATTGTGTGGTAAAGGAAGTAGGCCCTAATCCAGGACAGGCTACCATCGTTCCGGGACATCAGATTGCAGAGATGGCTTTGGCTCGTCTCTATACCCTGACCGGTGAGAAGAAGTATCTGGATGAGGCTAAGTATCTGCTCGACTATCGTGGCAAGACCCATATCCGCAACCCATATTCTCAGAGCCAGGCTCCTATCCTGGAGCAGAAAGAGGCGGTAGGTCATGCTGTTCGTGCCGGCTATATGTATGCTGGTATTGCCGATGTGGCTGCCCTGACCAAGGATTCTGCCTATATGAAGGTCATCGACCGTATTTTCGAAAACATCGTTGGCAAGAAGTACTATCTTACGGGTGGTGTAGGTGCCCGTCATGCAGGTGAAGCTTTCGGCGAGAACTATGAGTTGCCAAACATGACTGCTTATAATGAAACCTGTGCAGCCATCTCTATGGTTTACCTCTTCGAGCGCATGTTCCTCCTTCACGGCGAGAGTAAGTATATCGACTGCATGGAGCGTACCTTATATAATGGTGTCATTTCGGGTATGAGCATGGATGGCGGTCGTTTCTTCTATCCAAACCCATTGTCTAGCGACGGCAAGTATGCCTTCAATGCCGATGGCAACACCACCCGCCAGCCTTGGTTCGGATGTGCCTGCTGCCCAAGTAACCTGAGCCGCTTCATCTTCTGTGCCGGGTTATCTCTATGGTGTGAAGGATAACAACATCTATGTAAACCTCTTTGCCGGTAATACATCTACCATCAAGGTGAATGGCAAGGATGTGGTTCTGGAGGAGACTACCGAATATCCTTGGAACGGCGACATCAAGATTGCTGTGAAGAAGAGTGGCGTAAAGAAAGCCAACCTCCTGGTCCGTATTCCTGGATGGGTTCGCAACCAGGTGGTGCCTAGCGATCTTTACAAGTATAGCGATGCGAGAAGCCTGCTTATAGCGTAACCGTAAACGGCAAGGCTGTGGAGGCTGACCTCGATGCCAACAAGGGTTATCTGCCTGTCAAGAACATCAAGAAGGGCGATGTGATTCGCATCCATTTCGATATGCCGGTTCGTACAGTAGTTGCTAATGGCAAGGTGGCAGATGATAAGGGTAAGGTTGCCGTAGAGCGTGGACCATTGGTTTATTGCGCTGAGGCTGTGGATAATCAGAACGAGCCAGTGCTCCGTGCCGTTATGGCCAAGAAGCCTGCCTTCTCTGTGGTGGATAACTACAGCATTCAGAACACCGAGACCAAGGGTGCTCCAGCCTTCTCTGTCAAGGCCATCAAGCTGATGCCAGATTCTGGAAGATGGTGCCAATGGCGTATCTGTCAAGAACAATGTGTTGACTCTGATTCCTTACTATGCCTGGAATCATCGTGGAGCCAATCAGATGAACGTCTGGTTCTATCAGAATTTAAGTGTGTTGGATAAATAATTTATGATTAGAAATTGATATTCATCTGCTGTCTGAACGATAATTATCCGATGGCGAAAGTGAGTATCGGTTCGTAAATGCTAAGTAAATTCTGCTCGAAATGGTATTTTTACCCCATTTCGAGCAAAATAGCGTGTATTAATGCAAGTATTTACGATGATTGATGCAGGTACTTACGATGATAGATGCAAGTACTTACGATGATAGATGCAAGTACTTGCGATGATTGATGCGAGTACTTGCGATGATTGATGCGAGAACCGGAAATAGCCAACTGGCAAAATATAAACAGCCAACTGGCAAACTGCAAACAGCCGACTAGCGCATTTGTCGCTAGTCGGCTGTTTTACTGGAACAGTTATCGAAACCTCCTTTATTTTGTTTTCGTATAGGCTTCCTGCCAAATACTCTTCACTCTTCACCAAAAGCCCCGAATCCCCTGTGTTTATCGGCATTCCGAGGGGTGAAGAGTATTCGGGCACTCTTCACCTGCTCTTCACCACTCTTCACCCTTCAGTTCTGGCTGATTTGCAATCCATCTATCAGTCTTTCGCCTCTGTTTCCGTTTCTGAAGGTGAAGAGTGGTGAAGAGATAAAAACAACTCTTCACCCCTCGGAATGCCGATAAACACAGGGGTTTCCGGCCGAAAGGTGAAGAGTGAAGAGTATTTTGATGATAGCTTCGTTTTATTTCTTAAACAGTCTTTGGTTTCGCCTTCCAGACGATGCAAGTCATTAAGACAGACATCAGGGCTGCGCCAATCCAGAAATAATTGATGTAGGTAAAGTCGTAAGTTTCTACGCCATTTACCAGATGCTTGTTGCCCTCGATGAGCAGACCGCTCATAATGTCTTGGATACCGGCACCAATGTAGCTTGCCACGCCGACAACACCAAGAGCTGCACCCGATGCATTCTTAGGCGCAATATCTACCGCCATCAAACCACCGAGGAAGCAAAGCAACACGCCGATGCTCAAACCGAACAGTACCATCGCCGTAGCATCAACCCAGAGATGATGGCCCGGAATCAGCAGGAACAGACAGAGTGCCAACGCATTCAGTAAGCCGAAGATAACGGCTGGCAAATAACGGTTGCCCTTGAAAATCTTATCAGATACCAGTCCGGATGATACGGTTCCCACAATACCCAGGATAGAGTTGATAGAGATGATGAAGCTGGCATCAATCGTAGTATATCCCTTCTCGTTCTCAAGATAGAAGATACCCCAGCTGTTAACAGCATAGCGCTGATATACATGAAAGCACTACTCAAGGCCAGAATCCAGATGAGTGGATTCTTCAAAACCGCACTCTGTGCCTTGTTGTAAGATTCCGTATCCTGCTTCTTTTCCTCTACCTTGATACCCGGCAGGTAACACCCTTGCTGGCAGGTGTATCGTGGAAGAAAGTAAGGAGCAGGACAACGCCCGCCAAGCCTACTATCGCAGCTCCGATAAAACCATATTGCCATCCGAAGGCACTCACGATGGAAGCCACAAAGATGAAGGTCATCGCCTCACCTATATTATGACTCGCACTCCAGAATCCGTAGAACGTTCCTCGGTTCTTATCGTTAAACCAGCGGGAGAGACCTACCACGCAGGAGGCAGCTCCCATCGACTGGAACCATCCGCTCAATCCCCATAAAACTGCGAAGAGGATGAAGGAATTGGTAAAGCCCAAAGCCAGATTCACCAAGGCTGTAACGAGCAGACCGGTAGACATCAGTCGCTTGATGTTGCTTCGGTCAGCAAGGAAACCGTTGGTAAACTTACCGATAGCGTAAGTGAAGAACAAGACAGAGCCGATGATACCGAGCTCAGTTTCAGAGAATACGCCATTATCTACAATCGGTTTTTTGATTACGTTCAGGCTGAGTCGGCACACATAATATGTACCATATCCTATGGTAGCAGAAAGGAAAGTAGCCCATTGCAGACGTTTCAGTTTTCTTTCGTTTTCCTCAGGTGTTGAGGCTTTAGCCGGAATCGGTTCCGAAACCTTATAGAAGTCTATTATTTTCTTAAACATATAATCCTTAGTTATTATTTATGAAGTTTGTGTTCTCGTACATAATTTAAGGAGATGTTTATTGAGTGTTGTGCATGACTTACCACCGTAAGCATGCACAACGATTCTTAAAACCAACAACCTTCTTAAATATTAATATATAGCGAAACCTATTGAATTTTACTTATGAAGTTTCTTGGCTCTCAAGTAATCAAGAAGCAAAGCAGGACGGTCAGTCTGGATAATCTTGGTACCCTGACCAACAATCCATCCCCAGCTCTCTTCTGGCTGTTTGAGTTCTACGGCGCGATCATCATCATGTCCACCGCAAAGCTCAGGCCAAAGTGTGTTGATGAAAACTCTTGCTCCACTATCACGTACTTTCTTTATCAGGCGGCGAGTGTTGGCATCATCAGTCTTGAATACCAATTCGTAAGCCTTTGGCTTCATGTTCTTGATGTAACCGTCGATTACCTCTTCTGCACTAGGCTTGCCGAGGTTTACTACAGGCATGAAAATCATCTTGTCGAGAACATCACCATGCTCAGCCTTTACCACCTCGTAAGGAAGTTCCGCCTTGATGATGCATTGGTCAACTGTACCAGTCTCCTTCAAAACCTTCATGGCATCGTCGAAGTAGTCGTAGCCTTGTCAACATTCACCATGATTTTGCCCTTGCAGAGTTCCATTACCTCACGGAATGTAGGAATCTGATGGCGGGTCTTGCAGCTACACCATTCTTCAGGCGGAGCGATTTCAAAGAATCAAGAGTATAATTCTCTGGGAATCCCTTACCATTCATGGTTCGGTCAATCTTCTTGTCGTGCATCAGAACCAGAACGCCATCCTTTGTCTTCTTCAAGTCCAACTCAACCATATCAACACCCATGTCGATACAGTTCTGGAATGCCTGAATAGAGTTTTCAGGAGCATTACGCCAGTCTCCACGATGAGAAACTACCATAACATTTTCTTTTGCAGGCTTATTGAAATTCTTAAGAATCTCTTTCAGATTGCTTTGTGCAAAGCTCACCGAAGTGAGCATGCACAACAAGGATAAAATATAAATCTTCTTCATTTTAATTCAATTTACCGTCTTTCCAAACTAACTTTTCTCCCCAGAAAGGAACAACAGAGTTCTCGCAGTTAAGCTTGCTGGCTCTTTCTAAGGCAGAATTCAAACTCCATCTAGACTCTTCCTCGCTTTCGTGAGAAAGTTCCAGAATGTGTGAGAGCAATACATAGTCAGGTTTTGTCTGACCGGCACCAGTGCCGATAATGTTGTTCTCGGTAAGCGCATTAGGTGCGTAGCGAGGAATCAAAACATTAACGTGTGGCAGAATGTTGGTATACTGAGCAGCTTGAAGTTTGAGTCGCCAGTATGGAGCATTGTGAAGTTGCCACTATCATCGCCACATTCAAAAGTAAATACAGAAACGAAGTTTGATAAGCCAGAGTTGTTATGGTCTGTAATGGACACATGAATCTTGATGTTATTAAACTGGTAATCGGTATTTACCTTAGAAGTATAGCCACCCTTTATCCAGTTAGAATAAACAGGCTTTCCTGCATTCAGCATCGCGTTGATGAGAGCTGTGTTGTAGTGATCTTGGTGTTTGTGAGTAACACAGAGGAAATCCAGGTAAGGCTCCAGTTTCTCTGCCCAGCGATGGTTGATGTCAATACCAAAGCAAGTGGTAGGAGTCTTTACGATGTAACCCATATTGTAGAGCTGCCAGATGCATGTAGTACCATTCTCAACGGTAGTCGTCTTGATGGCATTAATTACATGATCCAGAGACAAACGGTAGAACGCCAGCATAGGGTCGTACTTTTCTCTCATTTCAGCAGACTGGTCCAAAGAAGCAATATAGCTTTCAAAGAAATCAGAAGTGCAGTCGTCTGCCATCTTCTGTATCTTCTTTAGAACTTCAGATCTTTCCGCATTGAGAGGTTGCTGCTGTAATGGAGTAGTAGCCCACAAAGCTTCAGCCACCTCTTTTGCAGTCTTCATGTCGGTAGTTTCACCTATTTCGACAGGCTGCGCATAAGTCATTCCGTCTTCGTCACTTCCACAAGAGCAGAGGGCGCAAGCGAATAATGCGATGAATAAATATATCTTTTTCATACTGATTCAAATATTAATATTGGTTTGTACCATGAATATTACCACCTCTGCAGCTCCATGTAGATTTCTCTGGGCCGGCAAAGATCTTAATAGCAGCAACATTACCGCCGATATAAGAAACATAGAGCATCTGGTTCTCGCCGATAGTCATACCAGACATAATCTTGGCATTATTATCTGTACCTTCTGAGTCTATGTGCCAAAGTTCCTCGCCATTTGCGCTGTTTACTGCGTAGATGCGACCGGCGCCGCTACCGAAATAAACAGTTCCCTTATCGTCGAGAACAGGGAAGCAATAAGTAGGAGCTGCATCAATAGTAAACTTCCACTTCAACTGTCCAGCCTTATCTACAGAGTAGAGAGCCTTGTCACCCTTGTCTGTAAAGTAGATATTGCCGCTCTTGTCAACAATAGGAGCATAGATATCACCCGCAGCTTCAACGTTCCACTTGGTAGAACCATCTGCTGTGTTCAAAGCTAGCAAACCTGCACCACCAATCTGGGCAGCATAAAGAGTTTCGCCATCCAAAGCGAAAGAACCGATTTCAGTTACCTTACCGGCTACCTTCCAAAGTTGAGTGCCATCGGCCTTGAAACCATAAATAGTAGTACGTGTACCTACATAGATATTGCCTGTCTTGTCTATAGCTACAGCTCCAGCCTTGTTCTTTGCCCCAGCCAGTTTAACAGACCAGTTCTTAACACCAGTAGCTGTATTGATAGAATGGAGAACGTTGTCGCCATCAAGGATATAAACTGTCTGTCCGTCAGCAGTTACAGCAGGGAAACAGTCCAGATTCTTGTTGGCAGCTCCTGTAGCGTATGTCCACTTCTGTGTTCCATCGCTATTGATAGCATACAAGGTTGCGTTGCGAGCACCCTGATACAAAGTACCGTCTTTGCCTACTGCTACACCACCACCATAAGTAGTCTTAGGAATGGCAGCGGTCCATTTCACAGTACCAGTCATTGCATCAAAAGCAGTAACATCACCCGTAGCACCTGCAGAAGGCAAGTAGAATGTATTTCCGTCTAAAGAGAATACTGCATTTGCAGTCTTCACCATACCACCGTTAGGCATATCTGTAGACCAAACCTTGAAAGGCTCTGTATCAGAAACAGGTCTTGCCTTTGTTGTAGAAATCATAGAACGCTGGTTGCCATAGATGGCTTGGATGGTGATGGTATAAGTAACCTTGTTAACCAAACCTGTTATAGTATATGAGGTAGTCTTTGCGTCCAACTCTGCAGAACCACCTTCGTATGTAGCAACTTCCGGTGTCCAATTGACCAAATAACCTGTTGGGTTGGCTCCCTGCATAGGAGCCCATTCCAACAATACCTTCTCATTTTGTGCCGTAGCGTTCAAAGTACCTACCTGGCAAATGTCCCAACTTGCTTTTGGAAGATCATCGCTACAAGAACCGAGAATAAAAACTGTCACTAAAGACAGCAAATATATAATCTTTTTCATGTCTTAACCGTTTATTAATTGTTGTCATATCCAGGGTTCTGCCAGAGGATAGACTTGTCGCCTACCTTTTCAATCTCCTGCTGAGGAATAGGGAAGAGTAATTGATAATCCTTGATTTCAACACCATTCTCAGCCATCACGCTCTTTGCAAATCCCATTCTTACCAAGTCGAACCAGCGCTGACCCTCATAAGGGAATTCTCTCTGACGTTCAACCAAGATGCCCTTGCGGAACTTCTCCTGTGTAGGCAACTGTTTTACAGTCAGATTAGAAATGCCAGCTCTCTGTCTTACGGCGTTGAGATACTTTAGGGCAAGTGAACCCTCAGATGCATCATACTGAATCTCGTTGAGCGCTTCTGCATACATCAGAAGGACATCTGCGTAGCAAGAAGGATCTGATCATTACCTACAGTCTTGAAGGTTGGGCTCTTTGTATCATAGAATTTATTCATCAAACGAACGTTTTTCTCAACCTGTACGTATGTTATGAGGTCTTTGCGAGCATCACCTGTAGGGAATGTGTTGAGCAGAGAACTTGTCTGGTTGGTATCATCAGATGCGTTGGTGAGATTGTACCAGTAACTATGTCCCTCTCCCTCTATTTCCTTGTTGAAATGTACGGCGAAGATAATCTCATTATTATTCTTGTTATCCACATCGAAGACTTGGGCGATAGGGCTTACCAACTGATATTTTCCGATTAACTGAGAAAGAATGTCTTTAGCCTCAGTCCATTTGTGGAAAGTAAGATATACCTTACCGAGCAAAGCCTTGGCAGCACCAGAGGTAGCTCTACCCATATCTGCAGAAGAGTAAGTTTCTGGAAGATAGTTGTTGTCAACAATCTCCTTCAAATCTCCGGCAATCAAATCGAACATCTGCTCATCAGAATATCTCGCAACTTTCAGAGCCTCCGCAGCACTTACTACATGCTTGGTAGCAGGAACGCCACCCCAAATGCGGTACATGTTAAAATAGTTCAAAGCTCTGATAAACATCGCTTCGCCCTTGTACTGCTTCTTCAGGTTTTCTGCAAAGTTTGCACCATCAATCTGGTCGAGCAAGAGATTACAACGATAAACGTTGTTGTTGAAGTTCGCCCAGTAAGAACTGAGGATTCCATTAGATGGTTTCTCTGTGAAATGGTCGATATCGTAACGGTCCTGGGTACCTGCTGTTGGGGCGCCCAAAGAAAGATTGTCACTACGATACTCGCAGCATTCTGTATAGAAATTCACCTGTGACTGCAATTTTGCGTAGCAGCCGATAACTGCTACATTATAATCGCTCGCAGTCTTATATACTTTGTCAATGGTTACGCTGCTTGCTGGCTCCAAATCGAAGAAGCTGTCTCCGCAAGAGGTCATGAGCAGGGTTGCCAATGATGCTAATACTAATATCTTTTTCATGTCGCTATATTCTTTATAATGTGAGATTCAAACCAAACATATATGTTCTTGCCAAAGGATAAGTACCATAGTCCTCACCTGGAGTCAGATTCTTGGAAGGACGGGCATTTACCTCTGGGTTGTAGCCGCTGTAGTTGGTAATAGTGAAGAGGTTCTGTCCAGAAACATAAACTCTCATCTTCTCAACCTTAAACTTCTGAGTAAGTGCACGAGGCAAAGTATAACCTAATGACAGGTTCTGGAGACGGAGGTATGAACCGCTCTCCAAGTGCCAGGTAGAAGTACGGCTGTTGTAACCTGTCTGCTTACGGTTTGCCTTATTTACCGAACCGCTGCCTGGATTCTCTGGACTCTTCCAACGGTCGAGAGCAATCTTGGTACCATTGGTGTTACCCTCCATATTGTCGAGGTAGCGCTTGTTCAAGTTCAGAATCTTGTTGCCATAAACACCCTGGAAGTTGAAGTCCATATCGAAACCTGCATACCAGAGCTTACCGCCGAAGCCGTATGTGAACTTAGGCATGTAGTTGCCGCAGATTGTACGGTCTTTATCCAAATCCAACTTGCCGTCTCCGTCAACATCAACGAATCTGAAGTCACCTACTTCTGTATTGTCGAAGTGAGGATACTTTTTCAAGTCTTCTTCTGTAGCAAAGATGCCGTCCTGTACCAGGAGGTAATAGTTACCGATAGGCTTTCCTACCTCTGTAATATAATATGCGTGTCCTACACTACCCGAAGAAATGATAGGTGCATTACCTGGACCTAACTCTTTCACCTCATTGGTGTTCTTGGCATAGTTGGCATTAAATGAATAGCCGAAGCCATTAGCAAATGTATGCTGTGATGTCAAAGCCAATTCCCAACCGCGGTTGTTTACCTTACCCAGATTCTGAAGTGAGGTGCTGTAACCTGTCAACAGAGGTACTGGTACATAAAGCAACATGTTTGAAGTGTTGGTATTGTAATAGTCTACAGAGAATCCAATGTAGCCGTCAAACATCTGAAGGTCGATACCGGCGTTGATCATCTGGTTCTTCTCCCAGCTCAAATCATCACGCTTGATATTATCTGGCTTATAACCATACTGCAAGAAACCACCATTAGTACCTAAGATATAGTTATCAGTTGACATGGTTGCCAAATGGTCGTAGTTACCAATCTCAAAGTTACCGGTTACACCATAGCTGGCACGAATCTTCATATCATTAACGAAAGACAACTCCTTTATGTTCTTGAAGAACTTTTCGTCGCTGATACGCCAAGCTGCTGAGCTGATGGGAAGTAACCCCAACGGTTGTTCTTACCGAAACGTGAAGATCCATCAGTACGGATGGCTGCAGAAAGCATGTAGCGTCCTTCGTAGTTGTACTGAACACGAGCCAGGTAAGAAGCGATAGACCATTGTGTCTTGTCAGAACCACCCTTGGTTACCGTACCGCCATTTACGGTCTGGATGTAATCATTAGGGTAATCGGTTGCTGTTACGTTGTCGGTCTTCTTGGTTTCTTTCTGAGCAGACTGTACAAGTATGGCTGTAATGTTGTGTTTCTTATTGATAGTTGTTGTGTAAGTCAACTGGTTTTCAACCAACCAGTTAAAAAAGAAACTGGAAGAACTGTAACCTATTGGGTTTGAAGGAGAATCATAGTAATCCTTCCCCTTCAAAGGCAGACCAGACTGGCGATATTTATCATTATGAGCACCATAATAATCACCACCCAAAGACAACTTATAGGAAAGTCCCTTCATCAGTTCCAATTCTGCATAAGCCTTACCGGTAATAGACATGCGGTCGGTAACATTAGACTGCAAGCGAGCCATCGCAACAGGGTTCATCACCTCGTTGTGCTCATAGTCTGTACCAATTCGCCAATATCCATTACCCTGGAAATTATATGAACCGTCTGCGTTGTATACAGGGAAGGTTGGAGGCATCATCAAAGCAGACTGAACGATACCACCTGCACCAGATGCATCTACTGAATTAGAAACAGAATAAGAAGGAGCGAAGTTAACACCGAACTTCAAGCGCTTGTGCTGACCTGAGAGATTCATGCGGGCACCAAACTTCTCGAAGTCAGAACCGATAATGGTACCTTCCTTCTTCATATAGTTGCCTGATACGAAATAGTTGACGCTGTTAGACTTACCAGAAAGTGAAATGTTGTGTCCGGTTGTCATCGCTGTGCGGAAGATAGCATCCTGCCAGTCTGTATCTGTCAAGCCCTTAACACCCTCCAGATATGGGAACAAATCGGTTGCAATCTGCATGTAACCTTTAGGGCGTACGCTGTTAGGGTCACTTGCAGATGCACCAGGAACTTTAGAAAGATATGCGTTGTTACGTGCATCCTTTACGAATTCTGCATATTCGTAAGCGTTCATCATATCGAGTTTCTTTGATACGTTCTGTACACCTACGTAACCATCGTAAGAAACAGAGAGCTTGTCAGAGGTTCCCTTCTTGGTTGTAACGAGAACTACACCATTAGAACCGCGGCTACCATAGATAGCTGCTGCAGAAGCATCCTTCAAAACTTCAACAGACTCAATATCGTTGGTGTTCAGGTTGGCAAAACCACGCTCCATAGGAACACCATCTACTACATAGAGAGGGTCGCTACCGGCGTTGACGGTACTTACACCACGAACGCGAATGCTTACGCTACCCTCTGGGTCTCCGCTAGGTACTGTTACCTGTACACCAGGCATCTTACCAGCCAAAGCCTGACGGAAGTCGGTAGAAGGATTGTTGGCAAGAGCCTCTGCCTTGACAGAAGACACAGCAGTAGATACGTCGCGCTTCTTCTGCACGCCATAACCTACAACTACAACTTCTTCCAAGACCTTATTATCATCTGCCAGGTTAACATTGATTACTTCGCGACCATTTACCTTGATGTCCTGGTCCTTGCAGCCAATGTATGATACTGCCAACATTCCGTCTGCAGGAATCTCGATGGTATAGTTGCCGTCAATATCGGTTACAACACCATTGGTGGTGGTACCCTTCTCCATGACGGTAGCGCCGATAACTGCTCGCCAGTTTCGTCTTTCACTACACCACGTACCTTGATTTTCTTGCCATGAGCCTGAGATTTAGCTTTTTGCTGAGGCTTGATGACGATGTAGTTGCCTTCCATCTCATAGGTAAAATTGGTACCTTTGAGCAATTGGTTCAACATACCAAAGACATCATCACTTTTCTTGGTTAATGTAACCGAACGGTTAGCATCCAGCTGTGAGGAGTTGTAGGCAATCTTGTACTTAGATTCCTTTTCAATCTTCTCAAAAGCTGACTTAAGCGTTACCTTGTTTGAGCTGAAGCTGACGTTCTGAGCCGAAAGGGTCATCTGGCCTGCTAGGAGCAAACAGAAGCATGACGCAGAGATTCTTTTAAGATTCATACTTTATCTTTTTAAGTTAATAATAATTTGCTTGTTACGTCTTGAAGACAACGGGAAAGAGAGTTACACCCAATTACAAAACTGTTAAAATGAAGTTTTTCTGAAAAAAATATCTTGTGTTCGCAAACACCCTATAAAATTCTTCTTTTGGAAATTATAAATACATAATATGAAGGCTCTAAAATTAGCATTTCTTGCTGCTAATTTAGAGCCTTGATTTTTTTTAAAAAGTAATGCTTTGGGTATGGAAATAGCAGTAATGCTTTTGATAATCAGAACTTACATCGTTCTTTCCTCAGACAGAATTTTTCTCAATTCCCGCTCGTACTGCGCAGCATCCTCAAAGCAGATGGCCTGCATTCCGAAACGCTGGGCGGCTTCTACATTCTCTATTCTGTCGTCAGCAAAAAGGCATTCTTCCGGTTTCAGATTGTATTTCTGGCAGATTCTTTCATAAATAGCTCTGTCGGGTTTGATGATTTTCTCTTCTGAAGAAATCACCTGTCCTTCCAGAAGTTGGAAAATGGGATATTGTGCCATCGTTTCGTGAACCTTGGTGCACCAGTTGGAAAGTCCGTAAAGGTGGTAGCCTTCTGCCTTCAACTGGGTCAGCAAGGTGCGCATACCTTCTTTTTCGCCCCTTACAAAATCGTTAAAGCGCTGGGCTACGGTTGCTATTTCTTCCTTATATTGCGGCATGATCTGCTGCATCTTGCAGAAGGTTTCTTCGAAAGAATCTCCGCGATCCATATTCTCATTCCATTTGCCGTCTATCAGGAGATGATAGAATTCTTCAGCCTGTTCGTGGGTCTTGAATATCTGGTCAAGCGTTTCAAAGTATTCGTAATCTACGAGTACTTTTCCAAAATCAAAAATCAAATTCTTTATCATGATATTTCCAGTTTATGTTATTATTTCTGTTTTCATATCCCGTGCAGAGATACACTTTTATGAAAAAAGGCGCATCATTTTTACATAATGCGCCTTTTGTTTACCTATTATAATATATGCCTACCTGATGATTACTTCATCTTTCTTCACTTCATATTCCAGACCAGGAACCAGGTTTTTCAGGACAAACATGGCTCCCGAGAGGGTTTCGCCACGGTTGAAATGAACTGTAACCTTCGTCTTCTGGTGAATCTTTGAACGGAAGGTGAATTTCACTCCGTATGCATTACCCAGAATCTTACCAGCTTCTGCCAGCGTTACATCGTTCAGGTCAATCTCCTTGTTGCGCCAGCTTGTACCATCTTCTTCGGCCGAACCTTGCGGAGGTTTACTGCCTTGGTCTTTACATTATATACTAACTGGTCGTTAGGCTTCATGCTGTAAACCTTGTCTTCCTGACCTATGATGCGGAGTTCTATCTTGCCGGTTTTGAGTGTGGCAGATACTTCATCTGTATTTGAATAAGATGAAACCGTAAAAGAGGTGCCCAAGTCGGTAATCTCGAAATGAGGAGTGCTGACGTGGAACGGCTGGGCATCATCATGTCTGATGTCGAAGAATGCCTCTCCCGACAGGAAAACCTTGCGTTCTTCTGCTCCTTTGAAAGAGGAAGGATAGAGGAGTACGGAACTCTGGCTGAGTCTTACTTTCGTTCCGTCTGCCAAGGCGATGACTTTGCTCTCTTCGTTGATGGTATGCTCCTGGAGCATGGTTGCCAGTTTTATATCCTTGAGTTGGTTGTTCATCTGGACGTAGAGCTTGCCGAATACAATCAGCATCAGCAGCGGTACGAAGACGGCAGCCAGTTTGGCAAAGTTGAAGATTCGAAGCGATTTTTTCTTTTCTATTTCTCTTGTTTCTTCTGTTTCGAAGAGGCGGTTGTATGCAGCAGAAATTTCTTCTTCTTCCATATAGCAGAATCAGCCTTGTCCCATAATTCTCTAAATGCCTCGTTCGCCTCTTTATCGTCTTGTGTATTGGAAATTCTATCTAATACCCTTTCTTTTATTTCATCCGGCACATTGTGCCCACTATAATAATCTATGATATCCCTTATCTTTGTTGCCATAATAAAAACTTCATTTATTTTTAAGACATGTTTCAATGGTGTTACACCCAATGGCAAGGTAACAAAATCATCAAATATAAGGCTTTTTTAATTTCTTTAAGAGCTAGGTTAAGATGATTTTCTACCGTTTTCTTCTGAATACCAGGCGCTGGGCTATCTCTTCGTTCTTGAGATGCTGCTCGCGGCTCATGCGATAAATCATCTGGCGTTGTTGCGGCATGCTTTCTACCACCATGTCGATGAGCAGCTGGGTATCCTTTGCCACCACATCGTCATGTGGCGAAGATTCGTTGGCGTATCTGTCTGGCAGACTGTCAATATCTATTGGGATGATGTGCTTGGAGGAAATATAGTTGATGACAGTATATTTTGCCAAAATAAAGAGGTAGGAATCGAAGTTCTGGATATCGGCAAACTTCTCGCGTTTGTTCCATACCTTTAAGAAGATGAGCTGGCTGACGTCATCAGCATCATCTTCGTTTTTCAAGAGCATGGCTACAAAACGGTGTACCTTAGGATAGAACCTGCGGAACATCGTTTCGTATGCTTTCTTGTCTCCTTTCGACATTAATAATATTGTTTCTTTTTCTATTTCCATTCTTACGATTATGTATGTTTAATACGATAATAGCTGCAAAATTAAACAAAATATCTGAAATTGCAAGCTTTTGCGGGCATTATTTCGGGAAAGGCACATAAAAATGTCCTTTTTATCCCTTTCTTCCGAAATCGGCTGGAATCTCGCCCCATTTCTTCGTTTCCCATTTTATAATAGGTATGTTGATGGGGTGGGTGCGGAGCCAGTTCTCGGCTCGGGCGATGACCTGATAGAGCTGTTCGGTCTGGGGAGTGCGCTCCAGTTTGGTCTTGCATTGTTTCTTGCTTACCCAGAGCTGGGCATTCACGCTGTCGCTATAAATTACCTTGTCGGTAATGCCCTTCTGCTGCATCAGGGCGAGGGCGTGGACGATGGCGAGAAACTCGCCGATGTTGTTGGTGCCGTGGATAGGACCATAATGGAAAACCTGGGCACCGGTCTGAAGGTCGATGCATTGGTATTCCATCGGACCGGGATTGCCGGAACAGGCGGCATCCACAGCCCAGGCGTTGGCTCTTACCTCGTTGGGCAGAGGCAAAACGGTATCGTTTCTCCATGAAGGAGGATTTACGGGCATTTTATTCATCTTTATTCTTTTTGGGGTTGGAAAACAAAAAGGATTGGCTAAAACTGAAATGAGCATGTGCCTTGGAGTCGAGCTCCAGGGCCATGCTCATTATGTCAAATAGTCAATATTTTTTTATTTTAAATTGTAGGTTATTATATCTTATGTATATATTACATTCTTTCTGGAACCTCGATGCCGAGCAGAGACATACCGTTCTTCAGGATCTTAGCCACGTTGGCTGCAAGAACCAGGCGGGTAATCTTCTCAGCCTCGCTCTCAGCATTCAGGATGCTGTAGTCGTGATAGAACTGGTTGAACTCCTTGGTCAACTCGTAGCAGTAGTTAGCAATACCACCAGGGTTGTAGTTGTTGCCGGCATCGGCTACGGCTGCTGCGAAGTCGTTCATCTTCTGGATGAGGTCAATCTCCTTCTCGTTGATAGGAGCATCTGCGCCCAACTCAGCAGGAATCTCGATGCCCTCGGCTGCTGCCTTGCGCATGATGCTGCGGATACGAGCGTAGGTATACTGGATGAAAGGACCTGTATTACCATTGAAGTCGATACTCTCTTCTGGGTTGAAGAGCATGTTCTTGCGGGCATCTACCTTGAGGATGAAGTACTTCAACGCTCCGAGACCCACGATGCGTGAAATCTCCTGGCGCTCTTCCTCGCTCATGTCCTTGAACTTGCCAAGCTCATCGCTTGTCTGGCGAGCATCCTTGATCATCTCTGCCATCAGGTCATCTGCATCTACTACGGTTCCCTCGCGGCTCTTCATCTTACCGTTAGGCAACTCTACCATTCCGTAAGAGAAGTGAACCAAGTCCTTGCCCCACTTGAAGCCGAGACGGTCGAGCAGGATAGAGAGTACCTGAAAGTGGTAGTTCTGCTCGTTACCTACTACGTAGATCATCTTGTCGATAGGGAAGTCCTTGAAACGGAGGTCGGCAGTACCGATGTCCTGAGTCATATAAACAGAGGTGCCGTCTGAACGGAGCAAGAGCTTCTGGTCGAGACCCTCGTTGGTGAGGTCTGCCCAAACAGAGTTATCGTCCTTGCGGAAGAAGAGACCCTTCTCTAATCCTTCTTCTACCTTCTTCTTACCCTCGAGGTAAGTATTTGACTCATAATATATCTTGTCGAAACTTACACCCATCATCTTGTAAGTCTCATCGAAGCCAGCGTAAACCCAGTTGTTCATCTTCTGCCAGAGTGCACGAACCTCAGGGTCGTTGTTCTCCCACTTTACGAGCATCTCGTGAGCCTCCTTGATCAGCGGAGCCTCTACTTTAGCTTTCTCTGTGGCAGCTTCTTCGTCCATGCCCTCCTTCATGTACTGAGCCTTGAGCTCTGCGATTTCCTCACGATAGTGCTTGTCGAAGCTACATAGTAGTCGCCGATGAGGTGGTCGCCCTTCTTGCCGGAAGTTTCAGGAGTTTCGCCATTGCCCCACTTGAGCCAGGCGAGCATAGACTTACAGATGTGGATACCACGGTCGTTCACGATGTTTGTCTTGATTACCTTGTTGCCGTTAGCTCCATAATCTGGGCCAATGACCAGCCGAGGAGGTTGTTGCGAACGTGACCGAGGTGGAGAGGCTTGTTGGTGTTAGGAGAAGAGTACTCGATCATGACGAGCGGGCTGTTCTCAGTAACTGGCTTCTCACCAAACTTAGGGTCAGCGTTGATGTTATTCAAGAGTCCTACCCAAGCGGCAGGAGCGATAGAAAGGTTGAGGAAACCCTTAACCACGTTGAAGTCTGCGATAACATTAGCGCAGTTTTTCTTCAGGTATTCGCCGATTTCCTGTGCTGTATCCTCAGGCTTTTTCTTTGACATTTTGAGGAATGGGAATACGACGAGGGTAAGGTTACCTTCGAAATTACTCTTGGTCTTCTGCAGGGCTACCATCTTCTCAGGTACGTCCTGACCATAAAGCTCCTTCACCGCAGCGATGACCGAGCTGATGATTTCGTTTTCTATCTTCATTATTTAATATATCTTTTACCGGTAAAATTATCTTTTTAAACTGATTGAAGAGGGATTTGCAAGTTCCCTTTCCGTTTATGCGGCTGCAAATTTACAAATAATAATTGAATTGTGAAAGAAAAATTGCACATTCTTTTATTTTTTGTCGCATTCTTTAGTTTTTTATTGCTTTTGCAACAGAAATGAAGTATTGCGGGGCTGTTGAAGACTGTCTTTAAAGGAAAGAACAGAAAGTATAAATGGGAATAGGAGCAAAAAACCCGCAAAAAGGGTCTTTGCTCCTATTCTTATCTGTTGGTAGCTGAATATAACTTCCGTGATTTATCCCTCAAGGATAATTGATGCCACGTCTTCGGGCGAATTCCATAGGAGTCCGTCTTGCAACTCGTCGTCGGTAAATCCGTTGAGTGCTTCCTGTGCTTCCCTTGGAGTAATGGCTGGAGTGCCGTCCTCGTTCTTAGCATCGAGTAAAGCCTGCAAGATGGCTGCTCTGTATTCTTCGATTGTCATCATAATTTTTATGTCGTTTCGTTGTTTATTTTATGATGGCAAAGGTAATGCATTTTTTCGGAAATACCAAACTTTTTTGTCATTTTCTTTTGCCGTACATTGAAAAAGTTTTATATGATATTCTATTCTTTGTTTGTATGAGTGACTATATATATAATAAGGTGGATAGAGTACATGAAAAACTCTCTGTACTTCATCGTATATATAAGAAACGCAACAAGCGAGACGCCCGAAATCTTTCTTGTTGGAAAAAGAGAAAGTGATGTTTGTATCTTATGATATAATTATATCTATAACTCTGTTTCCGTTTCTTATGTTCAACCTCAATTTTTCAGCAGATGAAGATGATTATGTCTTTTATGGAGTATGTATAACACCTAATACAGACTATATTAAAATAGAAATTTACTGATAATACTCGCTATATAGAATTGTTTAAGGGATGCTGCTAATCGAGCATCCCTTAAACAATTCTATTTAATGGTGAAGTCAAAGACTTTCTTGCTGCCTGAGTTCTTCATCCCATTACTGGTATTGCCTTGCTTATTGTTGTAAGTAAGACAGTATTCTCCAGGCTGTCCTTCTACTGTCAAGTCATAAACGTTATCAGAAACTTTTTTCACTTCTAATTTTACAGATTTATCTTCTTTGGCACCTTCAATTCTGTTGGAATGAATAACAGCACTGGTCATTTGTCTGCCTTTTCTTACAGACTTAAATTTTACCACAAAGAAATCGTCTATGCTATAGTCACTGGAGAACATATCATAATACTCAGAGATACTATTTCTATCATGCGTGAAATAAATGCGAAAAGTCGCTTTGCCACCAGCAAAAGCATAAGGTGAAGACTTACCTTCGAACGTGATAAGTTCCTTGTCTTTAAACGGATTGATATATCCAGTTCTTTCTATTTCTTTGAAATCTATATGCTTCATAGCAACAAGACTGTTATCTATGTTAGCATAGATGCCAACAGAATCCATTCTGAGCTTACTAAGAGCTGTTTGATTGAAGTCTATACCAGCTTTCGCAAATGAAGCTTTCTGCTCTTCATAAGTCTTACGTCTGGCATCATTAAAGCCTCGGATGTATTCTTCCGATTTACCTTCTAATGGGTCTATTGTAGAATCGTCATCATCATCATCTAAATCTTCTTCATCATCAGATTCGTGTTTAGGGAGAATCTTGCTAATGTCTGTTACACCACCCTTAATCAAAGCCTTGGCTTTTTCTCTGGCTTGCTCGATAGGAGTCTGAGCCATCATGAATGTGCTTGCAGATACAAGCAACATTGATAACAAAACAATTTTTTTTCATATATATATCACCTTTTAGAATAAAATGCAAAGTTAATGCTTTTATTAAGAAAATAAGCAATATCTGCATTTTTTTTTATATATAATTAAAACGAAGAGAGGAAACGCTTCCAAGAAACGCTTCCTCTCTTTTTCTTTTAGTTATGATGCTTTCTGTTGTTGGGTTTTCTCTGTTTGATGAAATTCCTTTTGGATAACTTTTATCATATTCTTCACTTCCTGGTCTATCTTATTGAAATTGTTATATAAGATACGTTCCTTTGCATCTATAGAACCAAAATCATAGAATTTAGGTAAAGGAAAATTCTTATAATCCTCTTCCTCTGCCTTTATTTCATCCATATTAAAGTTGGTTTTGCAGAAGAACTTGGAAGTTTTAAACTCTTCCGTCTTTTGAATGTCCATAGCACCTTTGCGACCTGTCTTTGTAACAGTAAAATCTCTTGCTGTCTGACCACATATCCAACCCGATGCCATGTCGGAAATCTTAGATGCCGGAACAAGACTATCCAAGTTTTCATTAAGATTGATGGAAGTCCTGTCATGGTCAATGGTGATTCCTTTCTTTAGCTGAACCACCTTACCAAATATATCTCCTGATAGCCAATCGAGAGTGTCCTTGCTACGAGCAGAGCCACTGATTACATTACCAACAGTGGTGATAATCTTATCTTTACCAACCTTACCATAGTCAGCTTCCAACTGAGGCAACTCCTGAAAGCCTAATGTGACTGCAACCTTGTTGCTTCGAGCAGTTCCAATCAATCTATCTATTTTATGAAAATACAAAGTTGGTAACTCGTCAACAATAATACTTACAGGTACATTTTTACCCTGGCCGCTGTTCACACGTGTCACAAGGCGATTCAATATAAGGGCATTCAATGCACCGATGATACTCTCCATTTCTGGGTCGTTGGCGATAAGCAGATAACTTGGATTCTTAGGATCACTGACTTTTAAATCAAAGTCATCGCCTGAGAATACCCAATATGCCTCTTTCGTTGCAAGACGTGATGTTTGAACACGAAGTGTACCAATCATACCTTCCAACTGTTCCATAGCGTTATTCTTCTTCGCTGTCATGAATGGAGCCATCAGAGGATAAACCTCTGGGTCTGTTTCTAAAACTTCAAATATTTCAGAATAATCTCGATTCAAGAACGACAGTACATGAGGCATATCCGAATATTTGCCTTTCCAATAAGCAGGTTCAACAATAAAGTCATTGTCGTCCTTATGTTCTTTGGCAAATACACGTCCAGTGAGTCGTTTATGATGCGTGTCTGGGTCTTCTTCATATTGTACTTCAAGCTCATTACCATGTTCGTCGTATGGTTTCTTTCCATAGTTTACAAAGAAATAAATGCAAGCGGCAAGGAGGTTTGTAGCAGATGTTTGGAAGAACTGGTCACTACCACCGCCACTTCCTTTCTGTCCTTTCTGCAAAGATTCAATCAGTGTCTCAGCAGTTTCCTAGGCTGCCGCCAAATTACTGATGTATTATTTTGCCGACTTTTTAAGACTAAAAACAGGTCGTTTTCCAACAGGATGGAGACAAATTCAGCCAGAAAAACCAGTTCGGGATGACTCGGAAGAGAAGTTGTTTTAATCCGAGAAATTACCTCAAATTAAAAATTTAATTGTTAAAAAAGACTACTTAGGTGTCTCCTTCCCCCACCAAGGAGACACCTATTTGATAGGAATGCGACACCTCATGCTCCGTACAGAATGAAAGCGGTAGCCCTAGGCTATAACAGAATAAGAAGTTAAGTTAAAAAAAATAACTCATAGTTTTATAGGGGAAACTCATAGTTTTTGATAGCGTAACTCTCCGTTTTATATACTGCAAGAGCTTAACCTCTTGCTGGCTTCTCTAAAAAAATAACACGGACAAATTGAATTTGTCCGGATAAATTGTCCAGCTCCTTGTAAGTAATTCTTTATCAGATAATTACAGGGGTTCTGGCAAAAGAACCGGACAAATTGAATTTGTCCGTGTTTTTTTAGCCAGTTTGATAGGGCATTTCTATATACGGAATAAGTCTTTCATTGTAACCTGGCAATGGATGTCGTCAGCATAACCTCCGGGGGTTAAACCATAGGTAGTAATCATCGTTATGAGGATGGATTTGTTTGTTCCTGTTTCTTTTATGAAAACAGCTTTCCTGTTTCGAATCTTTATGTCCTCTTCTTCGCTTATGGTATATGGCGCATTGGTATATTTCATTTCGCAAAGGTTGATGGTTTGGTCATTTCTATCAATTAAGAGATCTATTTGTACCCCTTTTTCAGATGAATCCTTTGGCTTATATACCCAAGAGTGAGCAGTACTGATGACCGCTGCAAATCCTAATGCTGTTTTAATCTGTCTGATATGCTGTATGCAGACACGCTCAAATGCCCTGCCAGCCCAACCATTGTGTATGGTTGTGTCGATGTTGGCAGTCCAGTAGTGTTCGTCTTGATTCGTATTTTTCTTGATGAAGTCAAAATAGAAAAGGGTGTAATTATCCATAAGCTGATAGATGGCATTTTTGCTTTTCCCACCTATCGGCATGAACTTTCTGATAAACCCACATTGTTCTAGTTCTTGTAGAGCATTGGAGAATGTGGTATTGTCGGAGAGACCAGTTGCATCTAAAATGTCTTTTCTCAACATTCCCATTTTTTTGCTAGCTAATGCTGTGATAATGGAAATATGGGTTGTTGGTCTTTTAAATAAGGATGCATAGAGTGCATTGAATTCCTGAGTTAGTTCCCCTCTCTCAGAAAAGAACATTCTATCGAAATTCTGTGCTACGCTTTGTCCCCTTTTCAGAAAGTTCCAGTAATAAGGAATGCCACCAAGTGCCATATAGGCTTCTAGAATCTGGCGTTCTGTATATCCCAGTTTACGCTTTTCGCAGATTCCTGGCATTCTCTCAAACTGAATGGCTCCAGAAATATCTGGTTTGTTAAGCGATTGTGCAAACCGCCATAATTCATAATGATGTTGTTGATGATCCAAGAGGTGGCACTGCCACAAATGATAAGGATAATGTCTTTTCTTGCAGTTGCCCAACTGTTCCAAAAATGGTCTAGCGAGCGTACAAAGTTTGATTTATGTGTATCCATCCAAGGCATTTCGTCTATGAAGATGATCTTCTTCTGTGTATCTTTCGATTTTTCGATGAATCGTTCCAATAAGTGGAACGCCTCATTCCAATTGGAAGGAAGGTTTTTTACCTTTCTCATGCCAGCAGAGTATAGTGATTCCGTAAATTCACTTAGTTGCTCTTTGAGTGAGGCGCCATATATACCTGTATGTTGAAAGGCAAAGCTATAGTTGAAAGCCTCTCTTATAAGGAAAGTCTTTCCTACGCGTCGTCTGCCATATATAGCTACAAATTGCGAATCTTCTTCTTCGAGTAGTCCTTTAAGAAGCTCTATTTCTTTTTCCCGTCCTACTATCATATCTTTCTGTATATTAATTGTTTATTTTGCTGCAAAGATACAAATAAATAATTTATTAGTCGTGGAAATGTGTAAAAAAATGATGGATTTCCACGACTAATAACAGTATTTAACCGTTTTGCGGTTGTCATATACGGAAAAAGTCATCCAAGGTGAACTTTCTGTGTTGCTATTTTGCACGAAATGGGGTAAAAACATCGTTTCGTGCAGAATAGTGATGGGAAATGAGTTGTTAGTCGTGGAAATGTGTGAAAAAACGATAGATTTCCACGACTAATAATGGAATTTCTTGGGGAAATGGTGCACCAATGTTGAAAAAACAATAAAAAATACGGGCGTTCTGCTTGTTTCTAACTTAATTTTCATATATTTGCAGTTGCTTAGCTGAGGCTACCGGCAACATGGAGGTATATAAGATGCTCCAGGATATGCCTATATATAATAAGGTATAGAATAGCCTATATATAATAAGGTGTAATTTCAATCTAATGTATAAATAACTAACAAACATGAAACAGAGACTGTTCGTAACATTGAGTTTGGCAGGATTAGCAATGGCAACCTTTGGTGCAACCAAACCGAAGACTGCCATTAAGTCGTTGAATAAGACGACCATCCAACAGCCAACTTACACAGAATGGCACGACCTTCAGGTGAATGCCATCAATCGTTTTCCGTTGCACACCAATTTCTTCACCTATCCGGCAGATGACTGGGTTTCTGAGAAAGACGGTAAGATCGTGAGCAAGGATATCCTGCACATGAACAAGGCGGAGAGCAAGTATTTCCTTTCGCTTGACGGAACCTGGAAGTTCAACTGGGTGGCTAATGCCGACCAGCGTCCTACCGACTTCTACAAGGAAGATCTTGATGATTCCAAATGGAAGACCATGAATCTGCCAGGTATCTGGGAGATGAACGGATTTGGTGATCCGGAATATGTGAACGTAGGCTTCGGCTGGCGTGGACATTTTGACCAGCAGCCACCAGCAGTTCCTACCAAGGACAACCATGTAGGTTCTTACCGCCGTATTATCGACATCCCTGCCAACTGGGATGGCAAGCAGGTTGTCGCTCATTTCGGTAGCGTTACTTCCAACATCTATCTCTATGTAAACGGTAAGTTTGCCGGTTATGCAGAGGATAGCAAGGTAGCTGCCGAGTTTGACATCACTCCTTATCTGAAGAAGGGCAAGAATCTGATTGCCTTCCAGACCTTCCGCTGGTGCGATGGCTCCTGGATGAGGATCAGGACTTCTGGCGCTTGAGTGGTGTGGCTCGTGAAAGCTATCTCTTTGCCCGTGATGCCCAGTTGCATTTGGAGGATATCCGTGTTACTCCTGACCTTGTAAACAACTACAAGGATGGTGTGCTCAATATCTCTGCCAAGGTAAAGGGAACAGGCAAGCTGAACTTCATCCTCTTCGACAAAGAGGGCAAGCAGGTGACTACAGCTACAGGATTGGCAAAGAATGGAACAGCCAACATTACGATGAACGTAGAGAATCCACACAAGTGGAATGCAGAGACACCTTATTTATATACCCTTCAGGTTTCCCTCTCAAGTGCGCTGAAGAATGGCAACATGAAATCAGCAAGCATGACTCCTGTCAAGGTAGGTTTCCGCAAGGTGGAAATCAAGAACAAGCAGTTCCTTGTCAACGGTCAGCCTGTGCTCATCAAGGGTGCCAACCGTCATGAGATGGACCTGATGGAGGTTATGTATTGAGCATGGAGCGCATGATTCAGGACATCAAGATTATGAAGCGCCTGAATATTAACGCTGTCCGCACCTGTCACTATCCTGATGATCCACGCTGGTACGAGCTCTGCGATGAGTATGGTATCTATGTGGTTGCTGAGGCTAACCAGGAGAGTCACGGTTTCCAGTATGGCGATGATGCTGCTGCCAAGAAACCGATGTTTGCCAAGCAGATTCTGGAGCGCAACCAGCACAATGTTTCCATGTACTTCAATCATCCTAGTGTCGTAACCTGGAGTTTGGGTAATGAGACTGTGATGGGCGATAACTTCCTGCAGGCTTACAAGTGGATTAAGAGTCAGGACCAGAGCCGTCCGGTTCAGTATGAGCAGGCTCACAGAGGCGAGGGTACCGATATCTTCTGCCCTATGTACTATCCTGTAAGTGCTTGTGAAAAGTATGCGAAGGACCCTAACAGTCCGATGCCGCTCATCCAGTGCGAGTACAACCATACCATGGGTAACTCAGGCGGTAACCTGAAGGATTACTGGGCTCTGATTCGCAAGTATCCTATCCTCCAGGGTGGTTTCGACTGGGATTTCGTTGACCAGGGCTTGCACCGCAAGGTATTGAAGCCGATGACCATCAAGAATCCTGAGAAGATGAGCAATGAAGAGCTCCGCAAAATAGAATATTGCTACGGTGGCGATTATAACAATTACGACCCTAGCGACAACAACTTCAACTGCAATGGTATCATCGGTCCTGACCGTCAGCTCAATCCTCATGCCTACGAGGTAGCCTACCAGTATCAGAACATCTGGGCTAAGATGGTGAATGCAGAGAAGGGTGAAGTAAGTGTATACAATGAGAACTTCTTCCGCAATTTGAGCAACTATGCTTGGCATGGAACCTCATTGAGGATGGCGTGGAGACTCAGAACGGTACCATCGCTGATATCGATGTAGCTGCCCAGCAGACCAAGAACTTCACCATCCCTTATGACCTTTCTAAGGTAACGGGCAAGGAGGTGTTCCTCAACATCGATTTCCGTCTGAAGAAGGCTGAACCTCTGATGGAGGCTGGTCAGATTGTGGCTTATGCCCAGCTGGCGGTGAAGGAGAAGAAGTGCTGCGGTCATTGTGCAGAAAACATGGCTAAGGCTCAGGTTGGCAAGAAGGTGAAGGCTAAGCTCATTGACAAGAAGGGCGAGCAGGATATCACCGTTACTACTCCTGATCTGACCGTGAAGGTGAACCGTACCACCGGTCTCATCTCTGAATATACCTATCGTGGCAAGTCGCTCCTCGGCGAGGGCGGTACCCTGAAGCCAAACTTCTGGCGTGCTCCTACCGATAATGATTTCGGTGCCGGCCTGCAGAAGAAGTTCCAGGTTTGGAAGAACCCTGTCATGAACCTGAAGGGTGTAGCTGTTGAAAAGGATAAGAAGGCAAACACCATCAGCATCTGTGCAACCTATGAGATGCCAGAGGTGAAGGGTGAGCTGGAAATCGATTATCTCATCATGCCTAACACCGGTGCGATGAAGGTAAGCCAGGAGTTTGATGCTTCTGATGATGCCAAGGTCAGCGATCTGTTCCGTTTCGGTATGCTGATGCAGTTGCCATACGATATGGACAAGAGCCAGTATTACGGCCGTGGTCCTATCGAGAACTATTCTGACCGTGAGGACTGCATGCGCATCGGAATCTACAGCGATGATGCCGACAACCAGTACTTCCCATACATCCGTCCACAGGAGAGTGGAACCAAGGGCGATATGCGCTGGTGGAATCAGACCGATGCTTCCGGCTTCGGATTCAAGGTGAAGAGCTGCAAGCCGTTCTATGCTTCCGCCATCCACTTCGACACCGAAGAACTGGATGATGGTGATGACAAGGATCAGCGCCACAGTTTCAACCTGAAGAAGTCAAAATTCACCAATCTCTTCCTCGATGCAGAGCATTCTGGTGTGGCTGGTGAGAACTCTTGGGGTGCATGGCCTTTGGAGAAGTATCGCCTCCATTATGGCGATAAGAACTTCACTTTCGTGCTCATTCCATTAGATAAATAGTAGAAAAGCAGGGATTTATACGAAAATCCAATATATTTAAACAGAAAATCCACCTCATTCGGGGTGGATTTTTTTATCTTTGCACCACCTATCACGGAAAAGTGTAGGTACAGCCTAAAAATAAAACAATAACAAACAATATGAGAAAAGCAAAATTTTTCGCAGCAGCATTGCTGGCGATGTCTTCACTCGGAGCTTTCGCACAGCATCAGTTTACTGTTCAGGCTAACAAGCCTGGAGCAGAAATCCAGCCTACCATGTATGGTATCTTCTTCGAGGATATCAACTTCGGTGCCGATGGTGGACTCTATGCAGAGATGGTAGAGAACCGTTCCTTCGAATTCCCACAGCGCCTGATGGGATGGAATACATTCGGAAATGTAACCCTCAGCGACGTAAAACCTGCCTTCGACCGCAATCCTCATTATGTAACACTTGAGAGCGCAGGCGCACGTGAGAAGCAGACTGGTCTTGAGAACCGTGGCTTCTTCGGCATGGGCTTGAAGAAGGATATGAAGTACGATTTCACCGTATATGGCCGTCTTCATCTCATTGATGGCAAGCAGGGCAAGATTCGCGTAGAACTCGTCAATTCAAAGAATGATGTGATTGCCAAGCAGGTCATCAACATCACCAATAATAAATGGCAGAAGCTTACTGCTACCCTTACTTCTCCTCAGACCGATGCCAAGGGGTTGATGCGTGTTTATCTGGAGAAGGGTTCTGAAAGCGTAGACCTCGACCATATCTCTCTCTTTCCTGAGGACAACTGGAATGGTCTCCGTGCCGACCTCGTACAGGATTTGGCTGACTTGAAGCCAGGCATCTTCCGTTTCCCTGGCGGATGTATCGTAGAGGGAACCGACCTCGATACCCGTTATGAGTGGAAGAACTCTGTGGGTGCTCCTGAGAACCGTCCTCTGAACGAGAACCGCTGGAGAGATACCTTCCCTCATCGCCTTTTCCCTAACTACTATCAGTCATTGGGCTTGGGCTTCTATGAGTATTTCCTCCTTTCAGAGAAGATTGGTGCTGAGCCATTGCCTATTCTCTCTGTAGGTCTGGCTTGCCAGTATCAGAACGATGATAAGGATCCTAATGCACATGTAGCAGTCAAGGATCTCCAGAGCTATATCGACGATGCACTCGACCTCATCGAGTTTGCCAATGGTCCTGTTACCTCTAAGTGGGGTAAGCTCCGTGCCGATATGGGTCATCCGGCACCATTCAATCTGAAGCAGATTGGTATCGGTAACGAGCAGTGGGGTCCTATGTATCCTGAGCGTCTGCAGAAGTTCATGGAGCAGATTCATGCCAAGTATCCAAAGATAAAAATCTGCGGTTCATCTGGTCCATCTGCTGATGGAAAGGATTTCGACTACGGTTGGGAGCAGATGCGCAAGTTGGGCGTAGACATGGTGGATGAGCACTACTACAAGAGTCCGGAATGGTTCCGCAGCAATGCCAGCCGTTACGACAAGTACGACCGCAAGGGTCCTAAGGTCTTTGCCGGCGAGTATGCTGCTCATGCCGAGAATGATCCAAACTCTTGGGAGGCAGCCCTTTCTGAGGCAGCTTTCATGACCGGTTTGGAGCGTAATGCCGATGTGGTTTATCAGGCTACCTATGCACCTCTCTTCGCTCATGTAGAGGGATGGCAGTGGCGTCCGGACCTCATCTGGTTCGATAACCTCAGCTCTGTCCGTTCTGCCAACTACTATGTTCAGCAGCTCTACGGCGAGAACAAGGGTACCAATGTGTTGAAACTTACCGAGAACGGCAAGGCTGTAGCAGGCGAGAACGGTCTCTATGCCACCGCTTGCTTCGACAAGGCTACCAAGAGCTACATCGTGAAGATTGCCAATACCTCTAACGAGGCAAAGGAAATCAACGTAACCTTTAATGGTATCAAGAAGTTGAACCCAGGTAAGGTAACCGTTCTCCATGCCGACGATATTCAGGCAGAAAACAAGATAGACAATAAAAATGTGGTTGTTCCTGTAGTATCAGATGCACAGGTTCAGGGCAATGTATTGAACGTGAAGATGAAGCCAAACAGCTTTGTTGTATACCGTTTCTAATTGCCGACCTCCAATTTTCAATAAATCCTTAAGGTACAAATAGATAAGTGGATAATGTGAATCCCTTGCGACTCTAGTGGTTGCAAGGGATTTTTTTTCTCTCCTAATGCCCTTGAAATTACATGGCGACGCAGGAGTTTCTGTGTCAGGACGTAGGAAAGATTACGTCGCCATGTAGGAAAAAGGCACTTTATGTATAAGAAAAGTTTGAATTTTGCATAAAAAATACGCTCAAACGCTAGCAATTTGCTCATTTTTTCGTAACTTTGCACCCGCAAACTTTAATTAATAATAAAAGAAAGAATGGCTAATTTGAGATTTGAGGTTGTAGCCGAGGCCTTTAAGAAAAGACCTGTAGAGGTAGAGGCTCCCAAGGTGCGCCCTTCGGAGTACTTCGCCAAGTATGTATTCAACCGCCAGAAGATGTACAAGTATCTGCCATCTGATGTGTATGAGAAACTCATCGATGTGATAGATAACGGTACTCGTCTGGACCGTTCCATCGCTGATGCCGTGGCTGCCGGCATGAAGCTCTGGGCTGAGGAAAACGGGGTAACACATTATACTCACTGGTTCCAGCCATTGACAGAAGGTACTGCCGAGAAGCATGATGCCTTCGTGGAGCATGACGGAAAGGGTGGTATGATTGAGGAATTCTCTGGCAAATTGCTTGTCCAGCAGGAACCTGATGCCAGCTCATTCCCTAACGGCGGTATCCGCAACACCTTCGAGCTCGTGGCTATTCTGCATGGGATCCTACATCGCCTGTGTTTATCATCGACGATACCTCTGTATCCCTACCATCTTTATATCTTATACCGGTGAGGCGCTGGACTACAAGGCTCCATTGCTCCGCTCGCTCCATACCCTGAGCGAGGCGGCTACCGAGGTGTGCCACTACTTCTACCCACAGGTAAAGAAGGTGCAGACCAATCTCGGATGGGAGCAGGAGTACTTCCTGGTAGATGAGAGTCTCTATTCGGCTCGCCCTGACCTGATGCTCACAGGCCGTACCCTGATGGGACACGACTCTGCGAAGAACCAGCAGATGGACGACCATTATTTCGGAACCATCCCTGAGCGTGTGCAGGCTTTCATGAAGGATCTAGAAGTACAGGCGCTCGAACTCGGCATCCCTTGCAAGACCCGTCATAACGAGGTGGCACCAAACCAGTTTGAGCTAGCACCTATCTATGAGGAGTGCAATCTTGCCGTAGACCATAATATGCTCCTGATGAGTCTGATGAAGCGTGTGGCTCACAAGCATGGTTTCCGTGTACTCCTTCACGAGAAGCCATTCGCTGGTGTCAACGGTTCGGGCAAGCACAACAACTGGAGTCTCTGCACCGATACCGGCGTACTGCTCCATGCAGCAGGCAAGACACCGGAGGACAATCTCCGCTTCGTAGTCTTCATCGTAGAGACCCTGATGGGCGTTTACAAGCACAATGGACTGCTGAAGGCTTCTATCATGAGTGCTACCAATGCCCATCGTTTGGGAGCCAACGAGGCACCACCAGCCATCATCTCTTCATTCCTCGGAAAGCAGCTCACCGACCTGCTCGACCATATAGAGAAGGCAGACAAGGAAGAACTCTTCGCCCTGGCTGGCAAGAAGGGTATGGAGCTGGATATCCCTGAGATTCCGGAGCTGATGATCGATAACACCGACCGCAACCGTACCTCTCCATTCGCCTTCACCGGAAACCGTTTCGAGTTCCGTGCCGTAGGTTCAGAGGCCAACTGTGCGTCATCTCTCATCGTACTGAATGCTGCCGTAGCTGAGGCTCTCGAAGACTTCAAGACTCGTGTAGATGCCTTGATAGCAAAGGGCGAGGACCAGACATCGGCTATTATAGATGTTGTACGCGAGGATATCAAGACCTGCAAGCCTATCCGCTTCGACGGCAACGGCTATTCTTATGAGTGGAAGGAAGAGGCTCAGAAGCGAGGTCTGGACTGCGAGGCATCCTGCCCGGTAGTCTTCGACCGTTATCTGGACAAGGAAAGCATCGAGATGTTTGCCAAGACCAACGTGATGAGCGAGAGCGAGTTGAAGGCGCGCAACGAGGTGAAGTGGGAGACCTATACCAAGAAGATTCAGATTGAGGCTCGTGTGATGGGCGACCTGAGCATGAACCATATCATCCCTGTGGCTACCCACTATCAGAGCCGTCTGGCAAAGAACGTAGAGGGTATGATTCACATCTTCGGTGGCGAGGAAGGTAAGAAGCTGACTGCCCGCAACGTGAAGATTATCCGTGAGATAGCCGAGCGTACCGAGGCAATTGAGCGTGGTGTAGAGGCATTGGTAGATGCCCGCAAGGTAGCCAACAAGATAGAGAGTGAGCGCGAGAAGGCAGTAGCATATCACGACACGGTAGCTCCAAAGATGGAGGAAATCCGTTATCAGATAGACAAGCTCGAGCTTCTCGTAGCCGATGAACTTTGGACATTGCCAAAGTATCGTGAGCTGCTGTTCATCAGATAATATTTCCTGGATAAGGAATTGATATAATAAAAAAGAGTGCATTGCCGTTAACAATGCACTCTTTTTTGCTTATTCTAAGCAGAAAAGCGCAAACTAAGTTAAATATTTATAAAAGTTTAGGGTTAAAACTCGTAACCTACACATAATCAAATAAAAATGTGTAATTTTGCAGTCCGATTATTTCGGGGATACGCTTAGAGTCCCCAAGATATGGTGTGTTAATAGCATGCCCTGTGGCCGGGGTATGTGGTTAGTGAATCACCTGTCTGAATAGTGAGTAAAAAAGATTAAAAACGTTTTTTAGTAGTAAATTTAAATTTTAAAATGGACACATTAAGTTACAAGACTATTTCCGTAAACAAGGAAACAGCTAAGAAAGAGTGGGTCGTAATCGACGCTACCGACCAGGTTGTAGGTCGCCTCTGCTCTAAGGTTGCTAAATTGCTCCGCGGAAAGTACAAGCCAACTTTCACTCCACACGTAGATTGTGGTGACAACGTAATCATTATCAATGCCGCTAAGGTAGTTTTCACAGGTAAGAAGGAAACAGATAAGGTTTACACTCGTTACACTGGTTATCCAGGTGGTCAGCGCTTCAACACTCCAGCAGAGTTGCGCAAGCGTCCTGATGGAATGGACAAGATCCTCCGTCACGCTATCAAGGGTATGTTGCCAAAGGGCCCTCTCGGTCGTTCTTTGATGGACAACCTCTTCATTTACGATGGCACAGAGCACAAGCACGAGGCACAGCAGCCAAAGGCTATTGATATTAACCAGTATAAATAATTAAGGTAGAATGGAAGTAATTAATGCAATTGGTCGCCGTAAGAGCGCTGTAGCTCGTGTATACCTCACAGAGGGTACCGGTAAGATCACAATCAACAAGAAAGATATTGAGACATATTTCCCATCAGCAATCCTTCGCTATGTAGTAAAGCAGCCATTGCAGTTGCTCGAAGCTGAGGGTAAGTATGACGTTAAGGCAAACCTCGACGGTGGTGGTTTCACCGGTCAGAGCCAGGCTCTCCGCCTCGCTATCGCTCGTGCGCTCGTTAAGATCGACGCTAACGATAAGAAGGCTTTGAAGGATGCAGGCTTCATGACACGTGACTCACGTGCTGTTGAGCGTAAGAAGCCAGGTCAGCCAAAGGCTCGTCGTCGCTTCCAGTTCAGCAAGCGTTAATCTTATACATATTTTATTATATATATACAGATTATATATAGCTGAGCTAAAAAGTTTAGTATCTAAATCGGTGAGATTCCATTAATCGGGGACTACTCATCGACTGATCTAACATTAGATTCAAAAAGAAAGTAAACACAATTAAAAAGAAAAAACAATGTCAAGAACAAATTTTGACCAGTTACTTCAGGCAGGTTGCCACTTCGGACACCTCCGTCGCAAGTGGAATCCAGCAATGGCTCCTTACATCTTCATGGAGCGTAACGGTATTCATATTATCGACCTCAACAAGACTGTCGCTAAGATCGATGAGGCTGCTGAGGCTCTCAAGACAATTGCCAAGACAGGTAGAAAGATCCTGTTTGTCGCTACTAAAAAACAAGCTAAGGACGTAGTTGCTGAGAAGGCAGCTTCTATCAATATGCCATACGTAAACGAGCGTTGGGCTGGTGGTATGCTCACCAACTTCCCTACAATCCGTAAGGCAGTTAAGAAAATGACAAACATCGATCGTCTGTTGAACGATGGTACATTCTCTAACCTCTCTAAGCGCGAGTTGCTTCAGGTAAGCCGCCAGCGTGCTAAGTTGGAGAAGAACCTCGGTTCTATCGCAGATATGGCCCGTCTCCCAGTAGCCCTCTTCGTTGTTGACGTAATGAAGGAGCACATCGCTGTTAAGGAGGCTAACCGTCTTGGTATTCCAGTGTTCGGTATCGTAGATACCAACTCTGATCCTAAGAATGTTGATTACGTTATCCCAGCTAACGACGATGCTAAGGATTCTGTAGATGCTATCCTTACTGCAGTTTGCGGTGCTATCGCTGAGGCTCTCGAGGAGCGCAAGGCTGAGAAGGCTGACGACAAGGTTGCTGCTGAGCAGAAGGACCAGCCTAAGAAGAAGGCTGCCCGCAAGGACGAGGCTGAGTAATTAGGCAAAGAAATATATACTGAAGCCATTGATTCTGTTTATGATTCGATGGCTTTAGTAGCTTTTAAGCAAAGATTATTATTAACTTTTTAATATAAAAATATTATTATGGCTGTTTCAATTGAAGATATCAAGAAACTTCGCGCTATGACTGGTGCTGGTCTTGCTGACGTTAAGAAGGCACTCACAGAGGCTGAAGGTGATTTCGATAAGGCAAAGGAGTTGCTCCGTGAGCGTGGTCTCGCTATCGCTGCTAAGCGTTCTGACCGTGAGACTTCTAATGGTTGCGTTCTCGTTAAGAAGGTTAACGATTTCGCTGCTATCATCGCTCTCAAGTGCGAGACTGACTTCGTAGCTAACGGTGCTGACTTCATCAAGTTGACATCTGACATCCTCGACGCTGCTATCGCTGCCAAGGCTCACACTCTCGACGAGGTGAAGACTTTGAAGGTTGGCGATGCTGATGCTCAGGCTGCTGTTACACAGCGCTCTGGTATCACTGGCGAGAAGATGGAGCTCGACGGCTACTGTGTTCTCGAGGGTGACAACATCGAGGTTTACGACCACATGAACAAGCACACTTTGTGTACTATGGTTCAGCTCAACGAGAACAACGAGGAGGCTGGTCACAAGGTAGCTATGCAGGTTGCTGCTATGCGCCCTGTAGCTCTCGACGAGTCTTCTGTTTCTGAGGAGACTAAGAAGAGTGAGCTCGAGGTTGCTGTTGCCAAGACTAAGGAAGAACTCGTAGAGAAGGCTGTTAACGCTGCTTTGAAGAAGGCTGGCATCAACCCAGCTCACGTTGACTCTGAGGAGCACATCGAGAGCAACACCAAGAAGGGTTGGTTGACACCTGAGCAGGCTGAAGAGGCTCGCAACATCAAGAAGACTGTTGGTGAGGAGAAGGCTGCTACTTTGAACCCTACTATGATCCAGAACATTGCTAATGGTCGTCTGGCTAAGTTCTTCAAGGAGAACTGCCTCGTTGACCAGGAGTTCCAGTTCGGTGACGGTGACAAGCAGACTGTTGCTCAGTACCTCGCTTCTCAGAGCAAGGATCTCAAGATCGTTGCTTACCAGCGCTTTACTCTTGCTGCTGAGTAATCATTACTCAAAAGCAAGCGTTAATTTGACTTATAGTTAAATTAGAATACCGGGAGTTATGAAGTTAAGCCTCGCTTTGCTTCTAACTCCCATTTCTTTTTTATGTAAAAATTTGATGTTATGAAGATATTTGCCATCGGTATGAACTATACCGAACACAATAAATCGCTGCATGGTACGTTATCTAAACCAGAGCGTCCTGTCATTTTTACCAAGGCAGATTCTGCTTTGCTCAATAACGGCAAGCCTTTCTTCATCCCTGATCATCTGGAAGAATAGAGTATGAAACCGAAGTAGTGGTCAGAATATCCAAGTTGGGAAAGACCATTCCGCAGCGTTTCGCCCACCGCTATTACGATGCAGTAACCGTAGGTATCGATTTTACGGCACGCGAGATGCAGAAGAAACTGCGCGAGGCTGGCCAACCTTGGGAACTCGCCAAGGGATTCGACGGTTCTGCCGTTATCGGCGAATGGGTCGACATCCAGAAGTTCCGTGATATCCAGGCACTGCACTTCCGCCTCGATCTCAATGACAAGACCGTACAGGAAGGCTGCACGAGCGATATGCTCTACAAGGTAGATGAAATCATCTCCTACATCAGCCAGTACTTCACGCTCAAGACGGGCGACCTGCTCTATACCGGATGTCCTACAGGCTGCGGTCCTGTCAACATCGACGACCATCTCGTAGGCTATCTCGAAGACAGGAAGGTGCTCGATTTTCACTGTAAATAAACAATATTGCAAGTAATATATCGATATGAACACAACAAAGGTTTGGAAATACATGCTGTTGGCATGCCTGCTCATGTTGGTGGCTCCTGCTCAGGCACAGCGATTCTTCAATCTGACCTCTTCAGAAGTCAGAGTAGATTCCGTGTTGCCCCGTTTCGTGTATTCCATTCCTTTGACCGGTGCATATCGTGACTCCGTATATACCGTCAGCCTGAAATATGGCGAGTATATCGACATGACTGCCTCCGACATCGCCAATTACAACCGCCTGTCGGGTGCAGTTCCTCCTGAGCAGGTATTTCCACAGCAGCGGGTTACCGAATGCCGTAAGCAGGGCGTACTCCAGATAGATTTCAGTCCTGTCGTATTCCGCAATAACCGCCATCAGCTGCTGGTCAGCTTCATGCTCCAGGTAGATGCCCGTCCTCTGAAGCGCTCCGAGCGTTCCAGTCGAGGTTCTCTGTTGGCTAAGGGCAAAGTATCAGCCTTCACTTCTTCTGATGCTTTGCGCTCAGCCTCTTCCCTCTATGCCTCCCATTCCGTCCTAGCCTCAGGCAGATGGGCGAAGATCAGAGTCAGCGAAACCGGTTTCCATCAGCTTACCGAACAGGTAGTGCGCCAGGCAGGCTTCTCCGATATCAGCAAGGTGAAGATTTACGGCTATGGCGGCAATCTGCAGAACGAAGCCCTTCTGGCGAGCGAACTGCAGGCTACCGACGATTTGCAGGAAGTTCCCCAGTGCATCGTTGGCGGCAAGCATTATTTCTATGCCGAGGGACCGGTATCCTGGAAGTCAGAAACCGCCCTCCAGCGCATCCGTAATCCTTATTCCGATTACGGCTACTATTTTATTACCCAGACCGATGGAGAGCCACTGGTGCAGGATTCAGCCACCTTTGTCTCTTCCCATTATCCGCAGCCATACGATTATCATTCCCTCTACGAGTCAGATGGTTTCAGCTATTATCATGGCGGCAGAAACCTCTTCGGTGCAGAAGAACTGAAGGTGGGCGATGAAAAGAAAGTGGTAATCACGAATACCACCGGTTCTGCGGCAGGTAAACTCTCCGTAGCCCTGACTACCACCACAAACAGCGTGGCTCAGATACTGAAGAATGGTAAGGTTTTGGGCGAAATCACCCTTTCTCTCAAGAATGACAATCCTACGGAGGATATAGCTTACCTCAAGGCTACAGAGAAGGTTGCCACTTATCCCATTTCCGATTTCCAGGATAAGGATACCATCTCTATCAAGGTCTTGTCAGGTGCTTCCATCCGCCTCGATTATATCTCCGTAACGTGGGCAGAGCCTAGAAGCTGTGCCTTTACCGCTGCCAACCTGGCCGTCGGTGGAAAGATTCCGGCTGCCCAGTATGTCTACGGCATCACCAACCAGAATCATCATGCCGATGGAGCAGCCGATATGGTCATCATCATCCCGACCTCACAGAAACTGCTGAAACAGGCACAGCGGCTGAAAAAATTTCATGAACAGCACGACGGACTGCGCGTTACCATCGTGCCTGCCGATGAACTCTATAACGAATTTTCTAGCGGTACCCCCGATGCCAACGCCTACCGCCGCTACCTGCGCATGCTTTCTGATAAGGCGCAGAGCGAGGCAGATATGCCGAAATATCTCCTGCTCTTCGGCGACTGCGTATGGGATAACCGCATGCTTACCTCCGGTTGCAGAACCCTGAATCCAGACGATTATCTGCTGTGCTTTGAGAGTGAAAACTCCTTCAGTGCCGTTTCCTGCTTCGTCAGCGACAGCTGGTTCGGCATGCTCGGCGAGGGAGCCGGACTGTATCCTAACCGCGAGCTGCAGGATGTAGCCGTAGGCCGCTTCCCGGTAACTTATGCAGACGAAGCCCAGGTGCTGGTAGACAAGACCATCAGTTATGCTCAGAATGCCAATGTAGGTGCCTGGCAGAACACCCTGATGTTTATGGGCGATGACGGAAACGGAAACCTCCACATGCAGGATGCCGATGATGTGGCAAATGATGTGCTCACCACCTATCCCGCCTATCTCGTCAAGAAAGTGATGTGGGATGCCTATACCCGCGAAACCTCCTCTTCGGGCAATACCTATCCCGAAGCAACGCGGATTATCAAACAGCAGCAGGCTGCGGGAGCCCTCATCATGGATTATGCCGGACATGGCGATCCTACACAGATGTCGCACGAATCAGTTCTGAAACTCACCGATTTTGCCGATTTCCGCAATACCAACCTGCCGCTCTGGGTAACCGCCTCCTGCGATATCATGCCGTTCGACGGGCTCGAAGCCAACATCGGCGAATATGCGCTGCTCAACGATAAAGGCGGCGCAGTAGCTTTCTATGGCACCACCCGTACCGTTTACGCCCAGTATAACAGACATATCAACCGTGCCTTCATCCACAGAGTGCTCAGTCTGGTAGATGGCAAGCCTATTACGATAGGCGAGGCGCACCGACTGGCGCAGAACGACCTGGTGAGCGGCAACGGACCAACTTCCGGCTCCGATGTCACGGTGAACCATCTCCATTATTCCCTTCTGGGCGACCCTGCTCTTGCACTCAATCTGCCTATGCATCAGATTGTGGTAGATTCCATCAATGGCATTCCTGTTGCCGGAGCCGCAACCCTGCCGATGCTGAAGGCAGGCTCTATCACTCGCATGGCAGGTCATATCGAGGGAGCAGACGACTTCCGGGGCGTCATCACCGCTACCGTAAGAGATTCCAAGGAAACGGTTACCTGTCGCCTGAACGATACCGGCAAGGATGGCGCTGAGAAGGCTTTCGAATACAAAGACAGAACCAAGACCCTGTATCAGGGCACCGATAGCGTAAGAGGCGGCAAGTTTACCTTCTCCTTTGCCGTTCCGCTGGATATCAATTATTCCAACCAAAGCGGTCTGGTCAACCTCTATGCGGTGAATACCGCCAAGACCCTCTCCGCCCACGGCTCCAGCGAGCAGTTTACGGTAGGCGAGAGCGAGGAGCAGAAGAACGATTCCATCGGTCCTTCCATCTACTGCTATCTCAATTCGCCTTCCTTCGTAGATGGCGGCAATGTCAACACCACCCCGTTCTTTGTGGCAAAGATAATCGATAAGGACGGAATCAATGCTGCCGGAAGCGGTATCGGTCACGACCTGCAGTTGGTGATAGATGGCGATATGTCGAAGGCCTACGTGCTGAACAGCAATTTCATCTACGATTTCGGAACCTATACCAGCGGTTCTACCTATTACAGCATACCGCAACTGGAACCGGGCAAGCACGAACTCACCTTCCGTGCCTGGGATATCCAGAACAACAGTTCTACGGTGAAGCTCCGCTTCAATGTGGTGAAGGCACTGAGTCCGGCGCTCTTCGATGTGGCGTAACCGCCAATCCGGCTAAGACCTCCACCACCTTCATCATCAGCCACGACCGCACAGAGAGCGATATGGACGTGGTGGTAGAAGTGTTCGATTCATCGGGCAGACAGCACTGGCGCCATTCCGAAAGCGGTGTACCTACCTCGGGCAGCTATACCGTAAGCTGGGACCTCACCTCCGATAGCGGCACCCCTCTGGGCACCGGCGTATATCTCTATCGCGTCAAGGTGGCGAGCGATGGCAGCAGCTACACCTCTAAAGTCAAGAAACTCATCATTATCAAATAAAATATATTTACAATGGGAATAAAAAAAATCTATAAGATATTCATCTTGGGATGTCTCGCTCTGATGGCATCAGAAGTGAAGGCGCAGGATAAGAAAGATCTCTTCAATCCTGTGAACTATGCAGTCATTTCGCAAACCATAGCTCCTGATGCCCGTGGTGGCGGCTTGGGAGACATCGGTGCGGCTACCGACCCTGATGTCAACTCTCAGTACTGGAATCCGGCAAAATATCCTTTCACCATTTCGCGTGCCGGTGTGTCGCTCAGCTTCACTCCTTGGCTGCGCTCGCTGGTCAATGATATGAATCTAGCCTATCTCTCTGGCTATTACCGCATTGGTGATTACAGCGCCGTATCTGCATCGCTCCGCTATTTCAATATGGGTGAAGTGTTTACCAGCGAAGAGGGTGCCGAGAGTGGCACGGGTATGACCATCAATCCTTACGAGATGTCGGTCGATGTGGCTTATTCTCTGATGCTCAGCGAGAAGTTCTCTCTTGCTGCCGCCATCCGCTGGATCTATTCCGATATGCGCTTCGATTATACCGAAGATAATTCGCCAGCCTCCGCTTTCGCAGCCGATATCGCTGCCTATTACCAGAACTATGTGGTCATCGGCCAGCGCGAATGCCAGTTGGGTTTGGGCTTGAATATTTCTAACATTGGTAGTAAGATTACTTTCAGTGGCAAGGAGTATGGCGAGTTCCTGCCAGCCAACATGCGTCTGGGTGCTTCGCTGATGATTCCTATCGACGAGTACAACCGCATCACCCTGGCAGCCGATGCCAACAAGTATCTGGTGCCTACCGTTCCGAAGCAGGAAGAGGGTGAGGACAATTCAGAATATGAAGACCGTGTGCATCGTGAGTATGATGATATTTCGGGCATCAGCGGTATCTTCAAGAGTTTCAGCGATGCCCCTGGCGGTTTCAAGGAAGAGCTGGAGGAAATCAACTACGGATTGGGTGCCGAGTATGTATACAATGATAAGTTTGCGCTCCGTGCCGGTTATCATCATGAGAGTCAGAGCAAGGGTAACCGCAAGTACTTCACCGTGGGTGCCGGTTTCAAGATGAATGTCTTCTCGCTCGATGCTGCCTATGTGGTGGCTACCGCCAAGAGTAACCCGCTCGACCAGACCCTCCGCTTCACCCTGTCGTTTGATATGGATGGACTGAAGGACCTCTTTAAGAGATAGTTTTTTAGTGATTATTGATTAGTTATTATATATAGATATGAATATACGTGTAGGATTTGGATATGATGTCCACAAGCTGGTGGTTGACCGCGACTTGTGGCTGGGAGGAATCAAGATAGATTATGAACTGGGATTGCTGGGCCACAGCGATGCCGATGTGCTGATACATGCCATTTGCGATGCCCTGCTGGGCGCCGCCAACATGCGTGATATCGGATATCATTTCCCGGATACGGCAGCAGAGACACTGAATGTGGATTCTAAGATTCTGCTCCGCAAAACGATGGAACTGATAGCTACCAAGGGTTATACACTGGGCAATATCGATGCTACAGTCTGTGCCGAACGCCCTAAACTCAACCGCATGTGCCAGCCATGAAAGCCTGTCTGGCAGAGGTGATGGGGGTAGACGAAGACCAGATATCCATCAAGGCAACAACCACCGAGAAACTCGGATTCACGGGCAGAATGGAGGGCATCTCCGCCTATGCCACCGTTCTTATCCAGAAAGGATAGAACGCAAGCAGCACGCCCTGTTTTACTCTAATTGAGCAAGCTTTGAGCGTATTTTTTAACGTTAATTATATTTAACGACCCTTGGGTCTTGCCTGATGAAGTTTGCGTCATAGTATTCACCTTTTTCCACGAGGGTGAATATGATCCTTAGCAACTTGTTTGCTATGGCATTTAGTACATAATGACGCGGCTTTTTATCT
>ENA-OQBJ01000072-OQBJ01000072.1-human-gut-metagenome-genome-assembly--contig:-NODE-72-length-48021-cov-2.166159_pt1 | contig 48021 bp, 51 predicted proteins | sample MGYA00242743_ERZ504545 | MGnify/ENA primary metagenome ERZ504545 (study PRJEB26092, sample SAMD00036252) | human gut metagenome | host: Homo sapiens | study: EMG produced TPA metagenomics assembly of... | reverse complement strand
GTAAAAGTCTTGGCCATGTGGCCCCATCTTTTCAGCTTTGTAGCTTTTCTATATTCAAATGCTCTTCCCATTGGATTATATTTTTATAAATGGTTATTTTATCAATTATCTTAGTTTCGCATTCAATTTGCTTTCCAGATTGGCAATCAGCTTAGACATGATTTTGTCGATTTGCTTGTCGTTCAGTGTTGCATTTTCATCCTGCAACAAGAAGCTGACAGCATAGCTCTTCTTACCCGGCTCCAAATTCTTGCCTTCGTATACATCAAACAGTTCTACTTCTTTCAGCAACTTCTTTTCTGTTTCGTAAGCTATCTTTTCGATTTCGGCAAATTGTACCTTCTTGTCGATCAGCAAAGCAAGGTCACGTTTTACTGCCGGGAACTTAGAGATTTCTTTATAAGCTACTGTATTGTTCTTGATAGCTTTCATCAGCTCTTTCCAGTTCAGGTCAGCATAATAAACTTCGTTGTCGATATCGAAGGCTTTTTGTATTTTCTTATGCAGCACACCGAAAGTTGCCAGCAATTTACCTCCACGTGTATGTACTGATATAGCTACAGAATAAATATCGTCGGTCAGGTTTCCGAATACCAGTCCACCGAAGTTTACTCCCAGACGACGGAAGATATTCAATACGTATGCTTTCAACTCGTATACAGAAGTGTTTTCATCAGGATGTGCCCAAGAGTTGCTTACACGCTTACCGGTAATCCACAAGCCTAAATGCAGTTCTTCTGAATAAGCAGCAAGAACTTTTTCCGGATTCCTCTTTTCAGCATTGAAGTGATAGCAGTTACCGAATTCGAAGAACTTCAGGTCAGCATTCTTACGGTTAGCGTTGTGCTGGATACTTTCCAAACCACCGAACAACAGTGTAGCACGCATTACGTTAAGGTCGTTGCTCAATGGATTCATCAACTGTACCAGATTTTCAGGCTTGTAAGTTTCCAGACCTTCGTAGTAAGTAGCAGCAGTAAGAGAGTTGTTCATTATTTCATTGAATCCACAACCAACCAGCTGTTCTGAAACAAGATTCTGAAGTTTTACAGACTTGTCTACATCGCCTTTTACGCTTAAGCTTGACTTCACAGATGTAGGTATTTCCACATTGTTGTAGCCATAGATACGAAGAATGTCTTCTACTACATCGCACGGACGCTGAACATCTACACGATATGCCGGTACCAGCAATGACAGTCCTTCGGGTGTTTCATCAGTGATCTTCATTTCGAGCTGGTTACAATGCTCTTGATTGTTTCTGCCGGAATAACTTTTCCGATTAAAGCGTTAGTATATTCATAAGAAAGCTCTACCGGGAAGTCTGCTATAGGTGCAGAATAGTTGTCTTTTATTTCGGATGCAATCTCACCGCCGGCAAGTTCTTTTACCAGCAGGGCTGCTTCTTTCAGTGCGTAAATAGTACCATTAGGTTCGATACCACGTTCGAAGCGGAAAGAAGAGTCTGTGCTCAACCCGTGACGGCGTGCAGTCTTACGTACCCATGTAGGATGGAAATATGCACTTTCGAGGAATACATCTTTTGTTGTTTCTGTAGTTCCAGAATCGAGTCCACCGAATACTCCGGCGATGCACATCGGTTCTTCTGCATTACAGATCATCAGTCACGGTCGGAAAGCTTACGTTCTACTTCATCCAAAGTAACGAACTTAGTTCCTTCGGGACAAGTTTTTACTACAATCTTACCACCTTTAATCTTGTCAGCATCGAAGCAGTGCATCGGCTGACCGTATGCATGAAGAATGTAATTGGTAATATCGACAATATTGTTGATAGGACGTACACCGATAAGACGCAGTTTGTTTTGCAGCCATTCGGGACTTTCCTTTACTGTTACGTTCTTGATAGCAACACCTGCATAACGGGGACAAGCTTCAGTGTTTTCTACCACAATATCAATGTTCATATCGTGATTGTCGACCTTGAATGCATCTGCCGAAGGACGTTTCAATGTTGCCTGACGTCCGTTCTGAATCAACCATGCATACAAATCGCGTGCAACGCCATAGTGAGAGCAGGCATCCGAACGGTTAGGAGTAATATCTACCTCCAGCACGTAATCGCTCTTGATATTATAATAGTCTTTGGCAAGAGTTCCCGGTACAACATCTTCAGGAAGTACAATGATACCTTCGTGGCTTGTACCGATACCGATTTCGTCTTCAGCGCAAATCATACCGTTCGACTCAACGCCGCGAAGCTTTGACTTCTTGATGGTAAAGCACTCATCACCGTCGTACAGTTTGGTTCCGAGTGTTGCAACTACTACCTTTTGTCCGGCAGCTACATTTGCAGCTCCACAAACAATCTGAACAGGATCGCCCTGTCCCAAATTAACGGTAGTGATATGCATGTGATCTGAATTTGGATGCGGTTCGCAAGTCAGCACTTCGCCGATAACAAGCCCTTCCAATCCTCCTTTTATCGATTGAACTTCTTCTACATCGCCTGTTTCCAGACCAATGGAAGTAAGTGCGGCTGCCACTTCATCGGGTGTCAAATCGAAGTTGACATATTCTTTCAGCCAATTATACGAGATATTCATATATGTATAGTTTTATGTATTTCTTAAATTGTCGTGCAAATGTAATATAAATATTTGGGATAGAATATGAGTGCAGGGAGTTTTTTTACGTTCACTCAAAGACAGATATCCAAATAAAATTACTTTATTTTCCGCCTTCTTATCATACGGATGTACGCATCAGAACGGCACATCCGGAACCGGAGCGCCAAACGGATTTTCGGGTTGCGGAGCCATCTCTACTGGAGGAGGAACAAACGATTGTCCGCCGCCGCTGTTTATTTTCGAACGGAGTACAGGAGCTGCACTTTCTTCACCCGGCATCGGCACGATCATTCGTCATCCGGATTCTGGAAGCGGGCAAACTCGCCACGGAAGCGTAACAGCACATCGCCTACCGCACCGTTACGATGCTTGGCAATAATGATTTCTGCCATACCGTGAAGGTCGTTTCCTTTTTCATCGGTATAAATCTTGTAATACTCCGGACGGTGAATGAAGCATACCATATCGGCATCCTGCTCGATGGCTCCCGATTCACGCAAGTCGCTCAACTGAGGGCGCTTGCCGTCGATACCTTCACGGCTTTCCACACCACGGTTCAACTGACTCAAGGCGATGATAGGGATATTCAACTCTTTGGCAAGTCCTTTCAACGAACGTGAGATGGTACTTACTTCTTCCTGACGGCTTCCGAATGACATACCGCTGGCATTCATCAACTGAAGATAGTCGATAATGATAATCTTTACATCGTGTTCACGTACAAGTCGGCGTGCTTTGGTTCGCAGCTCAAATACAGACAAGGAAGGTGTATCGTCAACATAAAGCGGAGCATCGTACAGTTCCTTTATCTTATAGTCGAGCTGTCCCCATTCGTAAGGAGCGAGCTGACCGCTCTTGATTTTCTCACCGGGGATCTCGCACACATTCACAATCAGACGGTTCACCAACTGTACGTTACTCATTTCCAAAGAGAACAATGCAACGGGAACTTTATTGTTTACGGCCATATTCTTCGCCATAGAGAGTACGAATGCTGTCTTACCCATCGCCGGACGGGCAGCAATAATAATAAGGTCGGAATTCTGCCAGCCGGAAGTCATCTTGTCGAGCTGATGGAAACCACTCGACAAACCACTCAAACCGTCGGTTCTTGCCGCTGCTTTCTGAAGCATCTCATACGCTTCCTGAATGACAGGATTAATCTGCGTATAGTCTTTCTTCATGTTCTGCTGCGAGATTTCGAAGAGTTTTCCTTCGGCTTCCTGCATCAGATCGTCTACATCCTGAGTCTCGTCGAACGCCTTTGTCTGGATGTTGCTGGTAAAAGAGATCAGCTCGCGTGCCAGAAACTTTTGGGCGATGATACGAGCATGATATTCGATATGGGCAGAAGAAGCTACCTTACCACTTAACTGAGTGATATAAAAAGGTCCTCCCACTTCGTCCAGGTCACCACGCGAACGAAGCTGTTCTGTCACCGTCAGGATATCAATCGGTTTCTGCTGTATTGCCAGATCGGTAATCGCGGCGTAAATCAACTGATTGCGGTGTTCGTAAAAAGACTCAGGACGGAGGATTTCACTGACTAGCGAATATGCATCCTTTTCAATCATCAATGCACCCAGCACAGCCTCCTCCAGTTCAGGAGCCTGTGGCTGCAAATGTCCGTATTCATCAACCGGCTTCGTTTTGGTAGCCTTCGGGACACGGGTAGTTCTTCTCGTTTCTGCCATTTCTCTCTTTTAGATTTTAATTGTGCAAAGATAGAAAAAATGATTCTTATTTCCATAATGGCGGGCATGCCAAACTTTATTGTACATGGCACAGGCTATAATGTTTTACCCTCACCTGATGTATATTTTCCGGAATGGATGCAGATTTTAAAAACTTTACACTATCTTTGAAAAAAACAAAAATTTAACGATATGATTACTTTTCCTAATGCAAAAATAAAATCTCGGACTAAACGTCGTAGAGAAGCGTCCGGACGGATACCATAATCTGGAAACTGTCTTTTATCCTATCAAACTGCAAGATGCGCTGGAAGTGAATCGTCTGGAAGGTTCTGATCTTCCTTATAAGATTCATACAAGCGGAACTGTTATCGAAGGAAACCTTGAGGATAATCTGGTTATTAAAGCATACAATCTGCTGAAAGCAGAAAATTACCAGATGCTTCCGGTAGACATTCATCTGTTTAAGCACATTCCGACTGGTGCCGGATTGGGTGGCGGATCGGCTGATGCTGCTTTTATGATAAAACTGCTGAATGAAAAATTCAAGCTTGGAATAAGCGAAGAGAAAATGGAAGAATATGCTGCACGTCTGGGAGCGGACTGCGCATTCTTTATTAAGAACAAACCGGTCTTTGCGTCTGGTATTGGAAATATATTCGAACCTATAGAGATTTCACTGAAAGGTTATTATCTCGTACTAGTAAAACCGAATATATTCGTTTCTACACGTGATGCTTTTGCATGTATCAAACCTCAACATCCGGAAGTTTCATTGAAAGAGATTATCAAACGCCCGATAGAAACATGGAAAGACTGTATGAAGAATGATTTTGAATACAGTGTATTCCAGAAATATCCGGAAATTGCAGCTATCAAAGATAAATTGTACGATCTGGGAGCAGTCTATGCTTCAATGAGCGGATCAGGATCGGCTGTTTATGGTATCTTCAAGGAAGCGATAGAAAACGTAGATGAAAAATTCGGCGAAATGCTTCTGCCGTCAGCGTGAACTGGAATAATTTTTTGTATGACAGACTTCATAGACGATAAAATACATTATCTGAATATTGATTCCGACGGAATAGAGCTTCCGTCGGAATTTACTTTTCCTTTTCATTATACTCCTCACCCATTAACTGTCAAGGCTGCGCACGAGGTGCAGAATTATATCGCTTCACGAACAGACTGGACTGAAGAATTGTCAGCAGGAAAAATGTTCGGGGTGCTGATTGTACAGACTCCTGATGAAAAAGTCGGCTATCTGGCTGCATTCTCCGGGAATCTTGCAGGCAGTAACTTACACCAGTTTTTTGTACCTCCCGTATATGATCTGTTACAGCCAGACGGTTTCTTCCGCATCGAAGAAGCAAACATTTCTGCAATCAACAAACAGATTAAGGAACTGGAAGGTAGCCAGCAACTGAAGGACATGCGCTCAAGGCTGGCGGCATGTCAGGCTCAAGCTAGCCAGACATTGGCTGACGCCAAACAGCAAATGAAAGAAGCTAAACTCGCGCGTGAACAACAGCGTGCTGAAGGTATCAGTGAAGAAGAGCAGAAAAACCTGATCCGTGAGAGTCAGTTTCAAAAGGCTGAATACAAACGACTGGAGAAAAAGCTGAAGGAAGAAACACAGCAGCAGGAGGAAGAGCTGAAACATATGGAGCATCTGATCTGTCAATTGAAACAGGAACGCAAAGTACGTTCTGCTGCCCTGCAACAAAAGCTGTTCGAACAATTTCGTATGCTGAATGCCAAAGGAGAAGTAAAAGACTTATGTGAGCTATTTAAAGATACACCACAAGGAGCTCCTCCAGCCGGAACAGGTGAATGTGCGTTACCCAAGCTGTTGCAATATGCTTATCTGCACCAACTAAAGCCACTTGCTATGGGAGAATTCTGGTGGGGGAAATCGCCAAAAGAAGAGATAAGGCATGCAGGGCACTTCTACCCTTCTTGTAAGGGAAAGTGTGAACCCATTCTGAAACATATGCTTGTCGGCTTGCAAGTGGAAAAGAACCCATTGGCAGAAAACATACACCAGGACACAAAGCCTGAAATTGTTTATGAGGACGACTGGCTGGTTGTGGTCAACAAGCCTGCCGGTATGTTATCCGTACCCGGCAAAGAAGCACTGAACTCGGTATACCAGTTTCTGCACGAACGCTATCCGGAAGCAACAGGTCCTATGCTTGTACATCGGCTGGATATGGCAACATCCGGCTTACTGCTTGCAGCAAAAGACAAAGATACGCATCAAAAGCTACAGGCTTTATTTTGCGGAAGAGAGATTAAAAAGCGTTACACAGCTGTGCTGTCCGGCATAGTCAACACTGATGAAGGAACTATCAGCCTGCCGCTTTGTCTGAACTTTCACGACCGCCCGCGACAAATGGTAAGTTTCGAATATGGCAAACCAGCCATCACCCGCTACAAGGTGCTGGAACGGAAAAACAGGAAAACGCTGATTGCGTTCTATCCGCTTACCGGACGTACCCATCAACTGCGCGTACATGCTGCTCATCCACAAGGACTAGCCTGTCCCATTGTGGGCGACGAACTGTATGGGAAACGTGCAGACCGACTATATCTTCATGCCGCCGAACTAAGCTTTACCCACCTGTGAACGGAGAAGATATTACAATCTGCCGCGAGGCTGACTTTTCTCTTGAATAAACAGGAAATACTAAAATTTGTCATTCCCGATAAACCTTTCTGCTTTCTTTCTGTCATAACACCAGAAAGCGCGCTAAAAATGATTTTAGTATAAACCAAAATTACAACAACAATGAAAACAAAACGTTTATTCACAGCACTGATGATGGCTACCATGATGAGTTGCGGCATAATATTGGCACAACCCGGTCAGAAAGAAAAGAAACTTACACCGGAACAACGGATCGAAATGCAAGTAAAGAAAGCACAGAAACGTCTTCTTCTGGATGAAGAAACTGCTGCAAAATTTGCCCCGTTGTACAAAGAGTATCTGGAAGCTATGAAAGAATGCAAGCCGGCTCCAAAGCAACTACAGAAAGGAGAAAAGAAAGAATTGACTGATGCAGAAATAGACCAGATGATACAAGACCGCTTTGCTGCTCGCAAAAAGCTTGTGGAAACTCAGGAAACCTATTACAAGAAGTTTAAAAAGATCCTGAATATCCGTCAGGTAGAAGTTTTATTCAAAGACAACGGTCCTAAACGTCCTCATCGTCCTTGTATAAACAAGCCTCAGTGCCCACAAGGTCCTAAAGCTAAGATGGGAAAAGCTCCGGCACCTTGCAAGCAATGTCCGGCTTCACAAAAGTAAGTATTTACTCATGCAAGATTGATAACTTTGAAAATAGAATCAGCCTCCAACGTCTAACTCACTGGAGGCTGATTTTTTATTATCACCCGCTCCGTTTAAGATCTTCTTCATCCTGTTTCGGAGCAGCCATATTTATTTAATATTTCCCGTCAGAATTAATACGCATGATCGTCTTCTTTCATTTCGTCTACCGTAATCGGCTTGCTGTCTATAGCTCTCCATGCATAAACTATGTAAGCCAAAACAAACGGTACGAGAATAGAAACATATGCCATAGTGGTCAGCGTAAATTTACTGGAACAGCTGTTGGCAAGCGTCAGCGAACTCTGCAAATCGGCTGTTGAAGGATAATAAGCGGTATGGTTATATCCCGCACAAAGTAACAATGCCAATACGGTAAGCACCGTACCTGTTCCTGCAAACCAGATGCCTTTCGTATATGTAGCACTGAGAATACTTTTCACCAGACCAAACAATACACCGATAACTCCTACCAAAAACAATATCAGCAGATAAGGCATAGCCAGCAAATTGTTAAAGTATTTATAAGGTCCATAACAATGGTCTGTGTTTCTGCATCTACAGCAAACCCATCCTTCAGCAACGTACGGATAACAAAAGCCAGAAAAAACAACAGGAAAGGTACTGCATCTGAAATCAACTGGCGCCGGCAACGAAGAATCAGTCCTTCATGACGAATATTATTGAATGAAATACATATTACCCAACAAGCGTGCCAGGAAAAATACAGCCAGGCCTAAAATCAAATTCCAGGGATCACCAAAAGCGTCTAATCCATGCCAGCCGTTTGCCCAGCGACTGATAACAGGCATCATTTCATTGGCCATATTAGCTTTTCTGACAATGAAGTTTGACCCATTGAAGAATGTAGCCACAGCCGCTCCCAGCAACACAGTCCTACAATTCCATTTATCACCAGAAAATACTGATAAGTACGCTTACCCAGCAAATTACCTAACTTTGACTGAAACTCATAAGAGACAGCCTGTAGCACAAAACTGAACAGAATAATCATCCATAGCCAATATGCTCCCCCGAAGCTTGTACTGTAAAACAAAGGGAAAGAGGCAAAAAAGGCTCCTCCAAAAGTTACCAGTGTAGTAAAGGTAAACTCCCATTTACGACCGGTAGAATTTACCATCAAAGTCCGCTCTTCTTCCGTCTGCCCTAAACGAAACAGTAAAGAGTTTCCTCCCTGAACAAACAGCAGAAATACCAACAAAGCTCCCAGCAAAGAAACCAGAAACCACCAATAGTTCTGTAAAAAAATATATGTTGAATCCATAAATTCTATTATTTAAGTAATAGTTGACTTATCGTTTATTTACACCTCTTCCGGACCTTTCTTGATAGCTTTCAGCATAATACCTATTTCAGCAATCAGCAGCACTGTAAACATAATCAGGAAGATGAAGAAAGTTGTCTGTACCGAACCGGTTTCCAGTCTGGAAATTGCAGCATTCACAGGAAGCAGGTCTTGTATAGCCCAAGGCTGGCGTCCTACTTCGGCAACAATCCATCCGCCTGACTGGCGATATAAGCCAACGGAATACTCCAAAGTGCAATCCAATGCAGCCAGCTGGCTTTCGACAACTGATGTTTCCATGCCAGAACCAATATCAAAATAAAAAATGCGATGAAATACATGCCCAGTCCAACCATTACACGGAATGACCAGAACGACAACCATACATTCGGAACGATCGAATTAGGATCTTTTATATATCCATATCCGAAATAAGGCATGTTTTCATCCAGCACCTGACGGGCACGCTGCATACCGTCCTCATTTTTTTCTTCCTTTGCCTGACGGAAATCGGCAAGGGCACTGATAGCCAGTTTTCCTCTTTCCATTTTTTCCATAACAGAAAGTGCCTGAGAACCGTCTGGAAGCGTATATCCTCCCAACAAAATATTATTGATTCCCGGAACATATCCAGCTACATCATGCGTTGCCAAGTATGACAACATTTCTGGAATCTTAAGACTGCCTACCACAGTAAGCGGTTCATGAGTACCTCCATCGTAAAGAGCTTCCATAGCAGCCAGTTTCATTGGCTGATACCTGGCTACCTGATAAGCAGAATTATCACCGGAAAAAGCAGTAACCAACGCTGCAAACAATCCTACTCCTGCCGCAATCTTAATACTGGCTACAGCAAACTCCTTTTCACGTTTACGCAACAGATACCACGCACTGACACCGATAACAAACACCGCTCCCAATATCCAGCTGCTGAGCACTGTATGCAAAAACTTCATAACAGCTACTGGTGAAAAGGCTACCGAAGCGAAATCCATCATCTCGTTGCGTACTGTTTCGGGATTAAATGCCATACCTACCGGATACTGCATCCATGAGTTGGCAACCAAAATCCACCAGGCAGAGAAAGTTGCTCCCAATCCGGTCAGCCAGGTAGACGCCAGATGAAACTTTTTGCTCACCTTATTCCACCCAAAAACATTACGGCTATAAAAGTAGCCTCCATGAAAAACGCTACGATTCCTTCAATGGCCAGAGGAGCTCCGAATATATCTCCTACAAACCACGAATAGTTGCTCCAGTTGGTTCCGAACTGAAATTCCAGAATCAGTCCGGTAGCAACTCCCACCGCAAAATTAATTCCAAACAACTTCATCCAGAACTTGGCTGTCCGCTTCCAGAATTCATTGCCGGAAACATAATAAAGTGTTTCCATTAACCCCATAATAACAGCCAATCCCAACGTTAGCGGCACAAATAGCCAATGATACATGGCAGTTAAGGCAAACTGGGCTCTTGACCAATCCACCATCGATGTGTCAATACTTTCTAACATAAATTTCTAGTTTTATTTAATAATTGAATTACTTGAACGATTTACAAGCTCTGAACCTACATACTGCTGTTTTTCCTCATCCGTTTTATCCTTCAAAAAAGAAGGAAAGAAAAATAGCTTCAGGATAAAAAACATAATAAAGAGCTTGACCAAAATCAGCATCCAGAGCGTACGGCCGAGCGTCATTTCCCGAAATCCATCCCGATAAAACTCCCAAATTCGAATGATACAGTTTTTAATCATAGTTTATTTTTATAATGATTACAAAGTAAAGTCTTTTATCGGTAAAAAACAAGCCTTTGTCTTGATAAAATCAGGGTTAATCTAGTTCATTTGAGCCGATATATAGTATAATGTATTTTTGCATTAGAAAATTAAATAAACAGAATATGAAACAACAAGCACTATGTTTAATTGCAATCCTTTCGGCAGCCTCTCCTCTTTATGCCCAGGAAGAGAAAGAATGGACTCTGGAAGATTGTATCAATTATGCACTTGAGAAAAACATTCAGTTGCAGCAGAATAAGATCTCGTTGCAAGAGAGTGAAATAGATGTAAAAAGTGCAAAGGCTAATCTTTTCCCAAGTTTATCATTCAGCACCGGGCACAACATGATCAACCGCCCTTATCAGGAACAGAGTGCTACGGTAAGCGGCACGGAAATTATTACCAGTGATAATAAGACGATCTACAACGGGAACTACAGTCTTAATGCTCAATGGACGCTATGGAATGGCGGCAAGCGACTGAACACCATCAAACAGGAAAAAACAAACCGGGATATTGCTGGGCTTGCCGTTACAGAAACCGAGAATACGCTACAAGAAGAAATTGCCAAATTGTTTATTCAGATTCTATATGCAGATGAATCTATCAACAATAAACAAAAATACGCTAGAAGTGAGTACTGCTACATTCAACCGGGCTCAAGAATTATTCAAAGAAGGAAGTATTTCTAAAGCAGACCTTGCACAACTTGAAGCACAGGAAAGCAATGACAAATATCAGCTGGTTACTGCCGAAAGCTCCTTGCGCAACTATAAATTACAACTGAAACAGTTATTGGAACTGGATGGTACAGCAGAAATGAAGCTGGCACTTCCCACACTGAACGATGAGCACGTGATGGAAGTATTGCCAAGCCAGACAGACATCTATCAGACTGCACTGGCTACGCGTCCGGAAATCCAAAGCAGCCAACTGAGCATTGAAAACGCTAAATTAGGTATTTCGGTTGCTAAAGCTGGATATTATCCAACTATCAGTTTATCTGCTTCCAGCTCAAGTACGACAAACAGCGCCAGTACTAATAACTGGGCACAGCAGATGAAGTACGGCTGGAACAATATGATAGGAATCAGCTTGAGCATCCCCATATTCGATAACCGACAGAACAAGAGCAACGTACAGAAAGCAAGATTACAATACAGCAACAGCCTGTATGAGCTGCAAAGCAAACAAAAAGAATTATACAGCACGATAGAAACATTATGGCTGGATGCACTGAATGCCCAAGAACAATACGCTGCTGCCGAGAGTAAAGTGGAAAGCAGTCAGACAAGCTTCGATATGGTTAGCGAGCAATTCAATCTGGGAATGAAAAATACAGTAGAGCTCCTTACAGAAAAAAATAACTTACTCAGTGCACAGCAACAACGAGTACAAGCCAAGTATATGGCTATATTAAACAGAACACTGCTCAATTTCTATGCAGGGAATAAAATAGAACTATAAAAAATTTGAATATGAAGAATAAAAAAACAATCATCATTACAGCAGCTGCCATCATCATTATAGCTGGAGGATGCTGGATATTCGGTGGAACAAAAGCGAAAAACAAGATCGACTTTGTCACAGAACAAGTACAGAAAGGAAACGTTAGCAATTCTATCACAGCTACCGGAACGATAGAGCCTGTAACAGAAGTAGAAGTAGGTACTCAGGTTTCAGGTATCATCGACAAAATATATATCGACTATAATTCAGTAGTAAAGCAAGGCGAAGTCATTGCCGAAATGGATAAAGTGACACTTCTGAGTGATCTCCAGTCGGCACAGGCTACATACAACGGAGCGAAGGCTGAATACGAATATCAGAAAAAGCAATACGAACGCAATGAACAACTCCATAAAAAACAGCTTATCAGCGATACAGATTACGAAGAGTCATTATACAACTACCAACGCTCACGCAGTTCATACGAACAGAGCAAGGCAGAACTGGCCAAAGCAGAACGTAATCTTTCATATGCAACAATCACATCGCCGATCGATGGTATCGTAACCAGCAAGGATGTTGAAGAAGGACAGACTGTTGCATCTGGTTTCGAAACTCCGACATTATTAACCATCGCTGCCGACCTGACCAAAATGGAAGTCGTAGCCGATGTAGATGAAGCCGATATAGCAGGTGTGGTTGAAGGAGCACGTGTCACATTTACTGTAGACGCATATCCGGAAGATGTATTCGAAGGGAAAGTACGACAGGTTCGCCTGGGAAGTACAAACAGCAGCTCAAGCAGCAGTTCAACAAGCACATCGGAAACAGTTGTAACTTACGAAGTGTCATTACCGCTGACAATCCAGACCTGAAGCTTAAACCGCGTTTGACTGCAAACGTAACTATCTATACTCAGATCCGCGAAAATGTACTTACTGTTCCTGCCAAGGCACTACGTTTTTCTCCGAACAAAGAACTTGCCGGCAGCCGTAGTATCAAAGATTGCCAGGGAGAGCATAAAGTCTGGACACTGGAAAACGAAACATTCGTTGCACATCCTGTAAAAGTAGGCTTAAGCGATGGATCGCATACTGAAATACTGGAAGGTGTAAGCGAAGGAACAAGCATTGTAACCGAAGCTGTAATAAAAGGCAGCATGCCGGATATGAGTGCTATGGAAGCACAAGGAGAACGCAGTCCTTTCATGCCAGGCCCTCCGGGAAAAGATAAAAGCAAAAGCAAAGGAAACAAATAAAACTCCAACAATAATACAATGAGTAAAGTTGTCATAGAATTACAAAATATAAAACGAAACTTTCAGGTAGGAGATGAAACCGTACACGCACTGCGAGGTGTTTCATTCTCTATCACAGAAGGAGAGTTCGTTACCATCATGGGAACATCCGGTTCAGGAAAATCTACATTACTGAATACACTGGGATGTCTGGACACTCCCACCAGCGGAGAGTATCTGCTGGATGGAGTTTCCGTAAGAACCATGAGCAAGCCTCAACGAGCTATCTTACGTAACCGCAAGATTGGATTCGTATTCCAGAACTACAACCTGCTGCCTAAAACAACGGCAGTAGAAAACGTAGAACTCCCGTTGATGTATAATTCAGCTATCAGTGCTGCCGAACGACGTCGCAGAGCTATAGAAGCGCTGATTGCTGTAGGATTAGGCGACAGACTGGAACATAAGTCGAACCAGATGTCCGGTGGACAGATGCAGCGTGTAGCAATCGCCCGTGCATTGGTAAACGATCCGGCGGTTATTCTGGCCGACGAAGCAACCGGTAACCTTGATACACGTACATCTTTCGAAATTCTGGTACTCTTCCAGAAGCTACATGCCGAAGGACGCACCATTATTTTCGTTACTCACAATCCGGAACTCTCTCAATACAGTAGCCGGAACATCCGCCTGCGTGACGGACATGTAATCGAAGATACGGTAAACAATCATATTTTATCGGCAGCAGAGGCTCTTGCAGCCTTGCCGAAAAATGATGAAGACTAACTAAGTCTTTATCGTACGATAACTTATAAATTAAGAACAACATGAACGGAACAAACCTTTTTAAAATAGCCCTCCGTGCGTTGGCCAACAATAAGCTCCGCGCCTTCCTTACCATGCTTGGTATAATCATCGGCGTAGCTTCCGTAATTGCCATGCTAGCTATCGGACAGGGATCGAAACGAAGCATACAACAGCAGATTTCGGAAATGGGTTCGAACATGATTATGATTCATCCGGGAGCAGAAATGCGAGGAGGAGTTCGCCAAGACCCGTCTTCCATGCAGACATTGAAGCTGGAAAACTACGAAACATTGTGCAATGAATGTATGTTTCTCTCGGGCATCAGTCCCAATGTATCTTCATCCGGACAACTTATAGCCGGCCCCAACAACTACCCCTCTTCAGTGAGTGGAGTAAGTATAGATTACCTGAAAATCCGCCAGCTCACAGTAGAACAGGGAGAAATGTTTACAGAGAATGATATCCAGACAGCAGCTAAAGTCTGCGTAATTGGTAAAACAATTGTAGACAATCTTTTCCCCGACGGAACCGATCCGATAGGTAAGATTATACGATGCAACAAAATACCTTTTCGGGTAGTAGGAGTCCTGAAGTCGAAAGGATACAACTCAATGGGTATGGACCAGGATGATGTAGTGCTGGCTCCTTACACCACAGTAATGAAGCGTCTATTGGCACAAACTTATCTGAGTGGTATCTTCGCCTCGGCACTGACCGAAGATATGACTCAAGAGGCAGTAGATGAAATCACAACTATCTTGCGCCGTGAACACAAACTGAAAGCAAGCGACGATGATGACTTTACCATCCGTACCCAGCAAGAATTGAGTTCAATGCTGAATACAACAACCGACCTGATGACAACCTTGCTTGCCTGCGTTGCCGGAATTTCACTGGTCGTAGGAGGTATCGGAATCATGAACATCATGTATGTATCCGTAACGGAACGTACACGAGAAATAGGTCTGCGAATGTCAGTTGGTGCACGCGGCATCGACATCCTGTCACAATTCCTGATAGAGCCATACTGATAAGTATTACCGGAGGACTTGATTGGAGTAATCTTAGGATGCGGAGCCAGCTTTGTCATCAAAACAGTGGCACACTGGCCGGTATTTATACAGCCCTGGAGTGTATTGCTGTCATTCGCGGTATGTACCGTTACAGGAGTCTTCTTCGGATGGTATCCTGCCAAAAAAGCAGCCGACCTTGATCCGATTGAAGCATTACGATATGAATAACGATAAATGAGCTTGTGAAAGTTCATCTTTATAACTTTGTTCTTCATAACTTTGGTTTCCTTGTCCGGCTGTTTATGGCAATAAAAGTATTGCTACGCAGCCGGACTTTTTAAATTTTTTAGTTACTTTTGTTTGTACAGACTACATCACCTATGAAACAGTTCACTGATAACACACACCGTTCACTCGAAATCCTGATACACACCATTTGCTGGGGACTCTTTTTCGCTTTCCCGTTGTTCTTTACGCAAAACAATGACGGAACGATAAACTGGAAAGATTTCATGTTTCACTGTATAGTGCCAACCACACTATGCATTATCTTTTATCTGAATTATTTCGTTTTTATACCTCATATTTTATTTCATGAGCAAACCAAACGGTTTATCTTCATAAATGCGATAGTTATTATTATTCTGACCTTTGGCTTACGCTACTGGAACAATATGCACTGCCCTCCTCCACCGTCTCATCGCCCCATGCCGCCATCATATATCTTTTATTTGCGCGATATGGCAAGTCTTATATTCTCGGCAGGGCTGAGCGTTGCCATCTGTATGAGTAAGCGCTGGAGTCAGACCGAAGCGGAACGCCGGGAAGCAGTAAAAAGCCGTACCGAAGCAGAACTGAAAAAACTTACGTAATCAGCTTAAATCCTCATTTTCTGCTGAATACGTTAAACAACATTTACGCACTGATAACATTTGATACAGACAAAGCACAACAAGCTGTGCAAGAGTTAAGCAAGTTATTGCGCTATGTACTTTACGACAACCAGCAGATGTTTGTCCCACTGAGCAAGGAAATCGATTTTATACGCAATTACATCGAACTCATGCGCATCCGTATTTCTGCCCAGGTAGATATACAGACCAACTTCAATATCAAGCCCAAAAGTCAGACTCCCATTGCTCCCTTGATTTTTATCTCACTGATAGAAAAATGCATTCAAGCATGGGATTTCTCCCGTGGAGCCCAGTTATATAAACATCTCCATTTCGGAAGATAATGACAAGATAGAATGTACCATACGCAACAGTAATTATCCTAAGACAAGAGCCGATAAAAGTGGTTCGGGTATCGGACTGGAACAAGTACGAAAGCGTCTGGAACTGGTTTACCCCGGAATATATAAATGGGACAATCACTTGTCTGACGACGGAAAAGAGTATTTTTCCAATATCATCATATACCTTAAACATTAACTCTCAAAAACTATAAATATGAACTTAAGATGTGCCATTGTAGACGATGAGCCCTAGCACTCGGGCTTCTGGAAAGTTACATAAAAAAGACACCTTTTCTGGAGCTCTCCGGCAGTTATTCCAGTGCCATACAAGCCATGAAGTATTTACCCGATCATCCGGTAGATGTACTTTTTCTGGATATCCAGATGCCTGAACTCAACGGGCTGGAGTTTTCACGCATGGTATCTGAAGACACACGAATTATTTTCACTACAGCTTTCGACCAATATGCACTCGACGGCTATCGGGTAAATGCCCTCGATTACCTGCTGAAACCCATCAGCTATTCCGATTTTATGGAAGCTATCAATAAAGCTGTAAAATGGTTTGAACTACAGCAAAAAGCAGATAAACAAAGCACGGAAGGAGATTCAGACGAGAACAAAAAAAGACTATATATACGTAAAAAGTGATTACAAACTAATACAAATAGAGCTTAACAAAATATTATACATAGAAGGTCTGAAAGACTATATCAAAATTCATCTTGAGAATGAAGACAGACCTATCCTGTCATTGGTCAGCATGCGTGTCATGGAAGAAAAGCTTCCGGCCAACCAGTTTATCCGTGTACACCGGTCTTTTATCGTACAGAAACAAAAAATAAAAGTTATCGACAAAGGACGAATCGTATTCGGAAAAGATTATATTCCGATCTCTGACAGTTACAAACAGGAACTTCAAAATTATGTTAATGAACATATTGTTTAGTCAGAGCACTATTATTTAACTTTTTTTACTGCACATTTTGAAGTTTTTTGCGCTAAAGGCTTGTCACTTCTAAATATAACCTCTATATTTGTAGAGTACATAATAAGAACAGAAGTTGTGAAACTTCTTATTTGAATAGTTTAGTTAAGTCTAGTTTAGTTTTTGTGTTGTGATACTCCTGCTGAAAGTGTTCATCAGGAGTGTCTTTTTTTACAATATTTCTCTTCTATCAAATAAATTCGCAGGATAAAGCATAAATTGATATATTTTCGTATTTTTGAATTCTGTATCGCTCCGGCGGTATCAAGGAATAACTTTTAAAAGCGTTATAACCTCCGGTAAATAAAGAGATTGCAGTTCCACGCTTTTTGTATTACTTAAATGTCTTTTCGGGACTGAAGGACTGTACTTAATATTATGGAAAATCAAGAAAAGAATGTCGGGCAATCCCGTACGCCAAACAATTATCATTCGAGAAGAATCCAGAAAATCGAACGGTCTGGGAACTGCCGGATTTGTACTGGCTCTGCTGGCGCTTTTAGGATGCTGGATACCTGTACTCAACTGGATATTGTGGTTGCTGGGATTCATTTTTTCGTTTATCGGCATATTCAATCTCCCCGCGGACTAGCCATTGCCGGATTGTGCATCAGCTTGGTAGACTTAATTCCGTTAATCCTCCTTTTAGGATTCGCAGCCGCCTTACTAATCTGATAATAAACAAATTACTCCAAATAAGCGATTTGTTTTAAGCTTCTGATAAACCGATTTATCCCTATTCATAAAATATCTAATAAAAGAAGGTAATCTTTCAATAAAAATTTGTACATTTTTTTTCAAAATATCACCTTCTTTTCAGGAAAATATCAGCATATTTTTTATTAGCATTGCTTAACATTATATCAAACCAATATAAACACGTATGAAACAATCTGTATATATCCTTGCCTGTATGGCTTTTGCCTGCATGTTCAACTCCTGTGGCGGAAACAAATTTATCTCCTCGTCAGGATTACACTCTGCTCATTTCCAACAAAAGGTAGACGGAGAAAAGACCTGCCTGTATAGGATCTATAACAAAAATGGTGTTGAAGCATGTATTACTAACTATGGTGCACGGGTAGTATCCCTCATGGTTCCCGACCGTAACGGAAAAATGGAAGATGTAGTATGCGGCTTTTCTGATATAAACAGCTACACCAGCCAGTCACAAAACTATGGTGCTACCGTGGGGCGATACATCGGACGTATCCTGCATGCTAGATATACAATGAATGGTAAGGAATACCACTTGCAAGCCAATCACGCTGACGGACATACCGCTCATGGAGGCAATCCGAATTTCGGTGCACGAATGTGGAAAGCCAGACAAACCTCTCCCTCGTCTGTTACACTGACTTATCTCTCTCCCGATGGAGAAAACGGATTTCCAGGGAATCTGCATATAGAGCTGACTTATACAGTCACTGAAGATGATGCGTTAGATATATCCTACAAGGCTACCACGGATAAACCTACCGTTCTTAACTTGTGTAACCATTCATTCTTTAATATATCGGGAAACCTGAACAGCAGCGTAGAAAATCAGACCATGTGGGTAGATGCCGACTATTTCACTCCTTACGACAGCAAGAAATGCGTAACAGGAGAATTCTGGCCCGTAGAAAGCACTCCACTGAATTTCAAACAACCTCATGCAATAGGTGAACATATAAACGACGACTATGGACAGTTGCATGTAGTGAACGGTTACGATCATGCCTGGGCACTTAACCATCCGGGAGATGATACTCGCCCGGCAGCATGGATATATGATGAAAAAAGTGGACGTAAAATGGAAATTTATACTACCGAACCAGCAGTCCACATATATACAGGAAACGGACTGAAAGGCAAGGTTGAAGGTAAGAACGGCATCTATTATCCGTTCCGAGGAGCCGTATGCTTCGAAACATGTCATTTTCAGGACAGCCCGAACAACCCGCAGTTTCCTTCTACAGCATTGGCTCCGGGAGAAATATTCCAAAGCCATACCATGTACAAGTTCGTTATAGAAAAATAACAGGTCTTTGGGTGATATTCAGCAAATTGGAACAGTTTTTCTGTATAAACAGTTATCGCAATGTGATATTTTATGGCAACATTTGCATAACAAACAGAAAAACAAAAATATATGTTCAAAAAAAAGCAATATATCCATGTCTTACATAGCCTGTTGGGCTGCTTTTTACTTGGAAGTACAATCATAGTCCAGACAGGATGCGACATGATAGAATATCACCCCTACGATTTAAACATAGAGGGAGAAACTAATATTAATGAAAGGAATATCCAGTCGATAGAAGCTAGTACAGCCGGAAAGCAAAGTATCTCGTTTGCACTTATCAGCGATACCCAGCGCTGGTATGACGAAACGGAAGATGCAGTAAATGCAATCAACGGACGAAATGATATCGATTTCGTAATACACTGTGGTGACTTATCCGATTTCGGTATGAAAATGGAATTCGAAGAACAACGTGACCGTTTGAACCGACTGAACGTTCCTTATGTATGCTTACTGGGTAATCACGACTGTCTTGCTACCGGAAAAGAAGTGTTCAATACAATCTTCGGCAATGAAAATTTTTCGTTTACCGCTGGAGATACTCATTTTATATGCCTGAATACGAATGCGTTGGAGTTTGATTATTCGGAAGCTGTTCCCAACCTTTTGTTTCTAGAAGATGAACTGAAACACGTTCCGCCTCAAGCAAAAAAGACAGTAGTGGCAATGCATGCACCTCCTTACTCTGAACAGTTCAATAACAATATAGCAAAAGTATTCCAGTATTACATTACTCAGTTCCCGTCCTTGCAATTCTGCGTGTACGGACATGTACACAGCTTTAATGAAAATGAGTTTTTCGATGACGGCATTATGTACTATTCTGCTCCTTCCATAAACAAGCGGAGCTATATTTATTTTTCTATCACCCCAAACGGTTACGATTATGAACTGGTCAACTTTTAAATATTTACTGACTCTCCTGCTGGCCATCCCGGTCAATCTGCTTGCTATAACAGATGAACCTCAAGAGGTTTCCGATACTAAAAGATGGGACAAACGTATACACTTAAGATATGAAGGATGGGAACGAATGAAACCTACTCACGTAAAAATGCAATATGCCGGTGGTATGGGAGTACTGTCTACCGGTGTAGGTTGGGATTATGGTAAACGCAGGCAATGGGAAACAGATGTTCTGCTCGGATATCTGCCTGCTAAATATGCCAGCGATTTCCTTCTTACACTGACAGTAAAGCAAAACTACATACCGTGGAGCATGAGTTTCGACAAGCATTGGCACTGGAGCCTTTTTACTGCGGAATGTATCTTACCACCATTGCCGGAGAAGAGTTTTGGAAGAAGGAACCCGGACGCTATCCTAACCGATATTATAATTTCAGTACGAAAATTCGCCCGTATATCTTTATCGGGCAACGTATGAACTTCAATCTGAAAAACAGTATAGTACAACATATCTCTCTATTTTACGAGGTCAGTACCTGCGAGCTGTATATCATCAGCAAAGCGACCAACCGGAGTCTGACCATGAGAGATGTACTTCGCTTTTCTTTCGGTGCAAAAGTGCAACTGTTTAAGAACAAATAAAGGATTTTAGCTTCCCGATAATTAACAAGGCTTAAAATAAGAAAAATCGTTTCCGCCCAGTGCAGTATTTGCCTGTATCACTCATTTTAAAGATGACTAACAAAAATAATTATGATGATACAGCAAATCGAACATAAATATAGCGAGGAACATATTATGGAAAGTACCACAGTAAACAAGAAAATACAGCAAGAACCATATGTGCCATTATCGGAGGAATCATTGTACTGAATCTCCTGTGGTGGATTGCTATATTATGTATACGCTAAACATATAATGCAGAAACACTCAAAATAATCTCTTTATAAACTTTCTTCCTATATGATAAAAAAGCTTGCTCTATGTGAATAGGGCAAGCTTTTATTCAGGTCAAAAAGAGAACTGTCAAATCAGAATTACCGTAACACTGCGGGCTCCGTGTGCCCCCATAACAAGCGCCTGTTCGATATCGCTGTCTTCGAAGGGCCAGAAATGAATACGCCATAGCCATATTCGCCTGTATCGATTCGCTTATAAGCTCGTGCATGTTATTTACCAGATTGTTTCTGTCGAGTATAATCACCAGCGCTTCGGATATAAAATATACGGCACGTTGTTCCACATCTTGTGTCAACCATACTGCTCCATTCTCACAGACTCCTATACGTCCATCGACGATTGCTACATCAGTACCGTCCAGATCTCCCGATTCCTCTACATCGTCCGGATGAAAAGTACTGCAAGTAATGGGTTGTATTGTATTTCCTGTCTTTATTTCCTTTATTGTTGAAGCAATGCGTTTGGCATCAGGATATGCAGCCTTTATCACGTCATTGACATTTTCCTCATCTTTCAGTATTACAGCCTGTCCGCCTACTTGTTTTATAACCTCGCAAAACTTCGAAAGTTTGTCTTCGTATGTAAGAGCTTCATGCTCCAAGGCGGACAAATCGGGCTTTTCATAACGCACTCTGGTATTGCGGCGTATGCTTTGCAATATGTCTTCTCTGCTACTCATACTCATTTCACTTTATTCTTTTTCCACATTTCATTGAAGCTCTCTTTGGCAAATTCAGGTATTTCACGTTCTTTACCCCAATCATTCAAGTCGTTGTATATCATGCCTCGAGGCAATGAGTTTACAATCGGAGCATTTTTTAAAGCGAAGTTGAACAATGCCGGACGCGACATAAGGAATTTCATTCCACCTGACATCAGTTTCTTGGAAGAGCTGGCTACCCCCAGTGTATGCAACTGCTGTCTCCAGTGATAAATCTGATCGGCCAAATCTACCTTTGCAGGACACACGTTCTGACATGAATAGCACAACGAACATGCCGATACGTTGTCATAGTAATGAAGAGGTGCCTTCAGCATACCCAAATTGATACCGATAGGACCAGGGATAAAGTAAGTATATGAATAACCTCCCGAACGACGATAGACCGGACAGGTATTCATACACGCTCCACAACGAAGACAGTTCAAGGCTTTTACATGTTCCTGATCGGCCAAAATACGGCTTCGGCCATTGTCTACAATGATGATATGCAGCTCTCCCCCTTTACGAGGTTTCCGATAATGAGATGTATAAGTCGTAATAGGCTGTCCTGTACCTGAACGAGCAAGCAGACGGGTAAATACTCCCAGTGCATCACGGTCCGGCACAATCTTCTCCATGCCGAACGCCGTTATCTGAAGCTTGGGCTGTGATGTTCCCATATCAGCATTGCCTTCGTTGGTACAAACGACACATTCTCCGGTTGAAGCGACAGCAAAATTCGCACCCGTCATAGCAGCTTCGGCTTCGATAAACTTACGACGCAGGTTTTTACGGGCAGCATGAGTAAGATAGGTCTGGTCATTATTGCCAGGCTCTGTTCCCATCTCGCGGACGAACAACTCTCCGATCTCTTCTTTCTTAACATGGATAGCAGGAAGTACGATATGGCTCGGACGTTTATGCATCAGCTGAAGAATACGCTCTCCCAAATCGCTTTCTACGACCTCTATACCTTTCTTCTCAAGAAATTCATTCAGTCCACATTCCTCTGCCAGCATTGATTTGCTTTTGATAAAATGCTTCACCTGATGTCCGTTCAATATATTATAGACAATGGAACAATATTCATCGGCATCTTTCGCCCAATATACATAAGCTCCGTTGGCCAAGGCATTTTTTTCAAACTCCAACAGCAACTGATCCAGGTGGCTGTTGCTATACATCTTTATGGCAGATGCCATATCACGTAAATATTCCCATTCAGGAACCTCTTTGCTCACTTTATCACGCTTGGCACGAACCATCCACAATGTTTCATCGTGCCATGCTGCCAGTTCTTTATTCTCCAGAAACTTTCCGGCAGCTTTTGAATGTTTCGTACTCATAATCCTGCAGCTAATACTTGAACAATATGAATGGTCTTTTATAGGAAGCTTCTCACGCGAGATAATACCGTTTTGATGCATCAGGCAAGAGCCATCGGCTCCTACAATATATTCGGCTCCAGTCGCCATGTGACGCTTTACTTTATCACGACCCATTTGCCCTGAAACATCGTGTTCTTCTACGGCAAACATACCGCCAAAGCCACAACATTCGTCTGGACGTTCGGGTTCTACGATCTCGATATCCTTTACCAACGACAGCAAATCGCGTAGCTTATTATAATAAGGTATGTTCAGTTCACTGGGAGAAGAGAGTTTCATCAGACGCACTCCATGACAACTGTTCTGAATACTTACTTTATGAGGAAACGAAGCCTGAAGAGAAGACGGCTTCACCACATCGTGGATAAACTCGCAGATATCGTATATCTTGCCTTCGCTGGCACAACGATGTTTTTCTCCTTCCAGCAGATTGCCATAATGATCGCGCACGAATACTACACAACTGGCAGAAGGTCCAACTATATAATCATAACTCTCGAATAACCGGTCGAATCGCTTTGCTAATTCTTTCGATTCATTTTCGAACCCTGCATTCGCCATAGGCTGTCCGCAACAGGTTTGGTCTAACGGATAGTCTACATCTACCCCCAAACTTTTAAGGAGCTTATATGAAGCAACTCCAACTTCGGGATAAACGGCATTGATATAGCAGGGAATAAATAATCCTACTTTCATCATTTTACCTATTTGTTTCTGTATAAACAAAGGTATGCGTTATCATTGAATAAACAAAAAAAGAAAAATGAAAAAGTTTAAGAAATATGCGGTTTTTAAGAAAAAAGTAAGCGATGTCCGGTCTATACTGTATCAAAATTGAGCCAAAGGGATAAAGCGCGTGCACCCCGCGAATCACTTCGCAGGGTGCACCCAACTAATAACTAACTTTTTACTTTGTGGTTTTACGTAATTTCATATGACTAACACTGCAAAGATACGGTCATTTGCCTATCTCAGCAATACCTATTTGTAGGTATTTTAGAAGCATTCCAGATAAGAACACTATATTTTCATTTTAACCTCGCTTAGTTCCACCAGCTTATTTACAATAGCATAAATAGTAAGTCCGGCCGCTGAATGAATTTGCAGCTTGCGCGTAATATTCCGTCGGTGGGTGATTACAGTATGAACAGAAATATAGAGTTTTTCGGCTATTTCCTTATTGGTCATCCCCCGTACTACGCAACCGATAATTTCTTTTTCTCTCTGACTTAGTGTATCCTGACCGGAATCATCTTCTTCTGCAAAATTCATAAGTACAGAGATTTTCTTCTCCAAAGATTCAACATCATCAAACAGATTAATGCTTTCTTCGTATCCCTTCAACTGATTGGCATCTACAAAAGTGCAGATTAATGATACAATCTTTGTTTCCAGATGAGGATAATGTTCTTTGAAAGCATCCACATCGAACCACCCTTCGAACTGAGGATTCACAATCAGAATATTCGGTGTATGTGCTTCCATACAATGCTGAAGTCCTTCTTTTGATGTCACTTCAATAGTCTGTATATTCATGTCAGGCAGGCGCTTCAGTACCGCAACCAGTCCGCTCCGGACTATCACCGAAGTTTCTGCCACAGCTATCAAGATTATTTCCTGAGATTTCATTTTTCCCCCTTTTCCAATTCCATTATGGCAGGGACAAACAAGTAATCTTCTACCGATTATGCGATGCCAAATCTTCTTCACAACTAAATATATCGAACAATGTTGCGTTCAACAACTGATTATCGCCGTTGGCCGGATAATACTTAATGATGATATTTTTCAATTCGGTCAGCTTTGCATTTACCTGATCGTGATGACGCGCAAAGACTCCTATATTATATTGGGCGGAACGTTCACCGTTCAATAAGCCGCGTACGTAGGTAAAGACCTTCTCATTTTCATACTCCATGTGTTTTCTGACCTCACCTACATAGTCATCGAAAAACTGGAGTATCAGAAACGATACTTCATTTTGAGATGAAAAGTCTATAGCCTTAATCAACTTACGGCGTATGGTAGGCAACTGAAAATCCAGAAAATACGAATGGGCCCGCTGTAGATAATCCATCAAAGCAGGTACAGAAAGCCCGGTCACGTGATCTGCATACGATTATTTTCTTCAGTCAGAAAATTTACGACAGCAAGAAAAGTGGTACAATCTACTCCATTCATGCTGCATACCTCCTGTACTGACTTATCTCCGAATCCCAGTGATACACCAAAACGGCTTAAGACTTGCAACAAAGCATAGTTTTCGCAAATCAAGTCACTCATCTTATCGGTTGGCTTATATATTTTGGTTCCGCACATATTAAAAATAGAATTCATACATTATATTCGTTTACAAAGTAAGACAATCTATACAGGGTACGCAATCCCTATTTATAGGTATTTATTAAGTCCGGCTGTCCCTTACTCTATCCAAAGTTTCAAAACTCTTTGCGTCTTTTCGGTTACACGAAAACGATTATCAGTACGTTCATTCACCAGCCATACAATATTCTCTCCCGAACAGACTACATACTGGTTCTCTTTTCAAACAAAGAGTATTTACGATCGCGCAGATAGTCACGCACTTTTTTGAAACTATGCATACCGAAAGGAACAAACTTATCCCCCGACTGCCACCGGCGCAACACAAGTGTTCTTTTACAGTATCGGCATCCAAACAGGCAAGTTCAGGATTTCGGGAAACCTCAAAACCATCTTCTATTTGACAAATTTCCTGATGTAAAGTGTAAGATTGATCCTCCTTCGATTCTTCTCTTCTTTTCAGAAATAAATAATCGCGGTCACGCAGTAAACATAGTTCCGAATAAAACAATTTACCTGATTCTGTACCTAACTTCGATATATATTCTTCAGTTGAACAGCATTGAAGCCATAAGGATGTAGTAATTCAAACAAAACGGCAAGGGGAGCTACAGCTTTCATTATTCGGGAAATACTGAATTTACCTTCCCTCTCTGTTACTTCTGTACATACTGTTTGTATCGACTTACGGTACACAGCCTCCACATCAGACAGTCTGCGTGCAGTTTCAGTTATTGATTCACAGACAGAAGGATTTATCTCTTTTAATAACGGGATAACATTGAGACGAAGCTTATTACGCAGATATTCATCTTCCAGATTTGTACTGTCGGTCACATAATCTTGTTTTAAATCGGCAAGAAAAGCCAATATGTCATCACGGCTGACGTCAAGCAGCGGACGCACCACTTTACCATTGACAGCAGCAATTCCCTTAAGTCCATTAATACCTGTCCCTCTGACTAAGTTCAAGAGAAAAAGTTTCTACACTGTCATCACGATGATGAGCTACAGCTATCACACTTGCTCCAACCTGTAGACGTACCTGTTCGAACCATTCATACCTAAGTTCGCGTGCGGCCATCTCAATAGAAATTCTTTTTCGGGAAGCATATCCGTTCGTATCAAAATGTATAACCTGAAGTGGTACATCCAGTCCTCGACACAAATTCTGAACAAATTCTTCATCCCGGTCAGATTCTTCACCACGTAAGTGAAAATTGCAATGTGCTGCAACGCAATTATATCCTTCCAGCAACAACACACGCAGCAAAGCAACGGAATCTGCACCGCCACTCAATGCCACAAGTATCTTATCGCTACGATGAAACAAGTGTTTCTCATTTATATATTGAATAACCTTTTGTCTAAACATACTGCAAAGGTAAAAAATGTTCTGTAAACACGCAGGTGAATATTTCAAAAGTAGAAAAGTATATCATTGTATAACTTAAAACTTACTTTATAAGGGATGTTGTAAAAAATACTTTCCTGTAAGCAAAATAATCAAATTAAAACATTTTACGACAATAAAGTAATATATTGTTATTTTTAATAGCAATAATTAATGCATATATAAGAAACTGTAATAGAAAAATATATTTTATCAAAACTCTCTTTCATCTTTATTTGTTTTTTGAAAGCATATATATATTTTTGCAAACACAAAGAAACAACAAACGGATATAAAAACAAAATAAGAAAGCAAAATGAAAGAAAAAGGTTACATTTTATCAAATAGCAGCGTAAATATATCGCAACATCAATGCGGACTATATAGCCCGGGCCAATGAACATGATGCTTGTGGTGTAGGTATGATAGTCAACCTACATGGTACAAAATCGCACGATTTGATAGACTCTGCCCTAAGAGTATTGGAAAACATGAAGCATCGCGGTGCTGAAGGAGCAGATAATAAAACGGGGGATGGAGCTGGAATTATGGTCCAGATACCCCATGAATTCATTCTGCTACAAGGAATCCCTGTGCCCGAAAAAGGGAAATATGGAACCGGACTAGTCTTTATGCCCAAAGATAAAGAGGCTCAACAAGCTATCATGAGCATAATGATTGAAGAAATAGAACGCGAAAGTATGACTCTCATGCACGTACGAAGTGTTCCTGTCAATTCAAATGTGCTCGGAAAAGATGCTCTTGCAACAGAGCCTGATGTAAAACAAATATTTATTACGGCAGAGGCAGACGAACAATTTCTTGAAAAGAAACTATATATAATAAGGAAAAAGATAGAGAACAGAATCGAACACAAAGACTTCTATATAGTATCACTCTCCAGCCGGAACATGGTATACAAAGGTATGCTTACTTCCACTCAGTTGCGAGAGTATTATGCCGATCTGACACAACCCTATTTTACCAGTGCCTAGCCTTGGTGCATTCACGTTTCAGTACCAATACTTTCCCTACATGGAGCTTGGCACAACCATTCCGTATGATGGCACACAATGGTGAGATAAATACGATCCGGGGAAACCGTGCATGGATGGAAGCCAGAGAAAGCGTATTGTCATCGGAAGCACTAGGAGATATTTCACAAATACGCCCCATCATACAACCAGGCATGAGCGACAGTGCTTCGATGGATAACGTACTGGAATTTTTTGTCATGTCAGGGTTAAGTTTACCTCATGCACTTGCCATGATGGTTCCAGAATCGACGAATGACAAAAACCCTATCAGCCCTGCATTAAAGGCTTTTTACGAGTATCATTCCATCTTAATGGAACCATGGGACGGACCAGCCGCCTTGCTTTTCAGCGACGGCCGCTATGCCGGAGGTATGCTCGACCGTAACGGACTCCGTCCGGCACGCTGGCTGGTTACCAAGAGTGGCACAATGGTTGTGGCAAGCGAAACAGGAACAATCAGTTTCAATCCCGACGAGATTGAAGCAAAAGGAAGGTTGCAGCCCGGTAAGATTCTACTTGTCGACACACAAGAGGGAAAAATATATTATGACAATGAAGTAAAAGAAAACCTGGCTTCTGCCCTACCTTACTCTGAATGGCTTTCTGCCAACCGTATCGAGCTCGATACATTGCGGAGCGGACGTAAAGTAGAAAATGCAGTAAAAGATGCCGGACGCCGGTTGCGTATTTTCGGATTCACACGTGAAGATGTAGAAAGAACGCTGACTCCAATGTGTAAAACAGGGCTGAATCAACAGCGTCAATGGGAAATGACACCCCGCTTGCCGTCTTATCAGAAAAGCCCCAGCTGCTTTTCAACTATTTCAGACAGCAGTTCGCCCAAGTTACCAATCCAGCGATTGATCCAATTCGTGAAGAACTGGTAATGTCACTGACTGAATACATTGGTGCGGTAGGAAAGAACATTCTTACCCCAGATGCCCTGCATTGTAAGATGGTACGTCTGCCTCATCCGATACTGACAAATACACAACTTGATATATTGTGCAACATCAGATACAAGGGCTTCAGTACTGTAAAGCTAAAAATGGTCTTTGACGCCCAAACTGGAGAAGACGGATTGCGTGCCGCTATTGACAACCTATGTAAGAAAGCAGAAGAAGCAGTCGATGGAGGAGCTAATTACATTGTACTTTCAGACCAGGATATAGACGAGAGCCACGCACCAGTTCCTTCCTTACTTGCTGTAAGTGCCGTACATCATCATCTGATATCAGTACAAAAACGTGTACAGACTGCTCTGATAGTTGAAAGTGGTGAAGCACGCGAGGTAATGCACGCTGCCTTATTATTAGGCTACGGCGCAAGTGCAATCTGTCCGTATATGGCATTCGCAGTAATAGACGGATTAGTAAAGAGAGGCGACGTACAACTGGATTACAATACAGCCGAAAAGAACTATATAAAAGCCTTGTGTAAAGGACTATATAAGGTAATGAGCAAGATGGGTATCAGCACCATCCGATCATATCGTGGTGCAAAACTTTTTGAAGCTGTAGGATTGAATTCGGAAATGATGAAAAGATACTTCGGTACTTGTATTTCCACTATCGGCGGAGCGGTCTGAAAGACATTGCAAACGATTATCTGAAATTCCACACCGCTGGAGTTTCCATCACCGATGATGAAGCAGAAGCAATGCTCGATAATATCGGACAATTCTCTTTCCGCAAGGATGGTGAAATACATGCATGGAACCCTGATACCATTAGTTTGCTACAACTGGCCACTCGTACCGGAAGCTACAAGAAGTTTAAGGAGTTCACACAAAAAGCAAACGAGAAGTCAGCTCCTGTATTCCTTCGTGACTTTTTCAGTTTCCGGAGTAATCCGATAGACATAAACTCTGTCGAACCGGTAGAAAACATTGTCAGACATTTCGTAACCGGTGCAATGTCATTCGGCGCCATCAGTAAAGAAGCTCATGAAGCCATGGCGCTTGCCATGAACAAACTGGGTGCACGAAGCAATACCGGAGAAGGTGGAGAAGACAGTGCACGATTCAGCGCCGTATATCATTCCGACAGTGACAATGAAGACATCAGTTTATGCAGTAAGACCAAGCAGATCGCTTCAGGACGCTTCGGAGTCACAACTGAATATCTGGTCAATGCAGAAGAAATCCAAATCAAAGTAGCCCAGGGAGCAAAACCGGGAGAAGGCGGTCAGTTACCAGGATTCAAGGTCAATGAAGTGATAGCACGTACACGTCACTCCATCCCTGGCATTTCCCTCATTTCTCCTCCACCTCATCACGACATTTACAGTATCGAAGATTTGGCACAACTTATTTTCGATCTGAAAAATGTAAATCCACGTGCAACTATCAGTGTGAAACTGGTAGCAGAAAGCGGTGTAGGAATAATTGCAGCCGGAGTAGCGAAAGCCAAAGCTGATTTAATTGTTATTTCTGGAGCAGAAGGAGGAACAGGCGCATCACCAGCTTCTTCGATGAGATATGCGGGTATTCCACCTGAAATAGGATTGAGTGAAACACAGCAAACACTCGTACTTAACGGACTGCGCGGACAAGTTCGCCTGCAAACAGACGGACAATTGAAAACGGGTCGTGACATCATCAGCATGGCATTGCTGGGAGCTGATGAATACGCTTTTGGTACAGCTGCTCTGATTGTGTTGGGATGTGTAATGATGCGTAAATGCCACACCAACTTATGTCCGGTAGGAGTCGCTACCCAAGACGAAAAATTGCGTGAACATTTCCGCGGACACTATCGCTACCTGATCAATTACTTCGAATTCCTTGCTCAGGAAGTACGAGAATATCTGGCTGATATGGGCTTCACACGTCTGGAAGACATTATTGGCAGAACAGACCTTATCGAGATTATTCCGCATGATAATGCTGGAAAAATAGGAGGATTAGACTTCAGCCGTATTCTCCATCAGGTAGATAACGGAACAGATATCCACCATACGGCCGACCATCCTACCGATCTTTCTGAGGTAAAAGACCGATCAATCATTGCTGCGGCACACGAAGCGCTGGAAAAAGGGAAACAGGTAGAGTTGGAATATACCATTTCGAATACAGACCGTTCAGTAGGAACTATGCTTGCTGGAGAAGTTGCCACCAGATATGGACACAAAGGACTACCCGATGGAACTATTAATGTCAAATTCAAAGGCTCCGCAGGTCAGAGTTTCGGCGCATTCCTTACACGGGGTATCAGTTTCCGTCTGGAAGGTGAAGCAAACGATTATGTCGGTAAAGGTTTAAGCGGCGGACGTATAGCTGTACTTCCTCCAATGGGATCTTGCTTTGATGCTTCAAAAAATACAATTGCCGGCAACACCCTAATGTATGGAGCTACAACCGGAGAAGTATATATAAACGGATGTGTAGGTGAGCGCTTTGCTGTCAGAAACTCAGGAGCCATTGCTGTAGTAGAAGGCGTAGGCGACCACTGCTGCGAGTATATGACAGGCGGACGAGTTGTTGTCTTAGGACATACCGGACGAAATTTCGCTGCCGGAATGAGTGGCGGTATCGCATATGTATGGGATCCGGAACGCACATTCGATTATTTCTGCAATATGGAAATGGTGGAACTCAGCCTGTTGGAAGACTCTGCTGCACGTAAAGAACTTCGCGACTGATAGAATCTCACTGGAAATATACAGGTTCCAAGTTAGCACGTACACTGCTCGATAGCTGGCAGCAACATGTAGACGAGTTTATTCAAGTCACTCCTATCGAATACAAGCGCGTGCTGGCAGAAGAACAAATGAAAAAGCTTCAGCAGAAAATAGCAGAAGTACAAAGAGATTACTAAAGAACAACTAATAAAACTATTGACATGGGAAATCCTAAAGCATTTCTAAATATACCTCGCCAGGAGGCAGGCTATCGCCCCATCCACGAACGCATCTCTGACTTTGGAGAAGTAGAACAAACACTGAACTCAAGCGAACGCAAGTTGCAGGCATCACGCTGCATGGACTGCGGTGTACCTTTCTGTCACTGGGCATGCCCGCTGGGCAACCGTCCTCCCGAATTTCAGGACGCATTAAGTAATGGTAAATGGCGTGAAGCTTATGAAATATTAACCCGTACAAACGATTTTCCGGAGTTTACCGGAAGGGTTTGCCCCGCACTATGCGAGAAGTCATGTGTGCTCAAGCTGAGTATTGACTCACCGGTTACTATCCGAGAAGACGAAGCTGCTATCATCGAAGCAGCATTCAGAGAAGGATATATTACAGCAAAACAATACAAAAGAAACGGATTAAAAGTTGCTGTCATCGGCTCCGGACCTGCCGGACTGGCTGCTGCCAATCAATTAAACCGTCGGGGATATCAGGTTACTGTATTCGAAAAAGACGAATATATAGGAGGTTTATTACGTTTCGGTATACCGAACTTTAAACTGCATAAACCAGTAATCGACCGCCGACTGAAGATTATGGAAGACGAAGGTATTTGCTTCAAGACAAACTCAACAATCGACTTGGAACATTTACCCGAAGGATTTGATGCATACGCTATCTGTACAGGAACACCAGAGGCACGCAACTTGAACATCCCCGGACGTGAACTTCGCGGCATTCATTTTGCCATGGAAATACTGGCACAGCAAAACAGAGTTCTAGCCGGACAGACATTCAGCGACGAAGAACGTATCACGGCAAAGAACAAGAAAGTTCTCGTAATCGGAGGAGGTGATACAGGAAGCGATTGTATCGGAACAGCCAATCGTCAGGGAGCTATCAGTGTATGCCAGATAGAAATCATGCCTAAACCTCCTGTTGGTCATAATCCCGCAACCCCCTGGCCACAATGGCCCGTAGTTCTGAAGACCAGTTCAAGTCATGAGGAAGGATGTACACGCCGTTGGAGTCTTACTTCAAACCGTTTTCTAGGAACTGAAGACGGGCGTGTATGCGGCGTAGAAGTTGAAGAGGTGGAATGGATTCCCGCAGCAGACGGCGGACGCCCTCAAATGCGTCCTACTGGCAAAAAAGAAATCATAGAAGCAGATTTAGTATTGCTTGCCATGGGATTCCTCAAACCACAATTACCCGAGCTTCCTCAAAACGCGGTAGTAGCCGGAGATGCTGCTACAGGTCCGAGCCTGGTAGTAAAATGTATAGCAGCAGGACGCCGGGCAGCCGCTGAAATTGATGCTATGCTGCAAAAGGGCAGCCATTAAAGAACATTTAAAAACAGAAACATTATGTGTGGAATAGCCTGCATTTTCAATATCAAACAACAAACGCCAGAACTCAGGCAGAAAGCCTTGTCGATGGCGAAAAAGATACGCCACCGCGGTCCGGACTGGAGTGGCATTTACTGCGGTGGAAGCGCCATACTGGCACACGAACGTCTTTCCATCGTCGATCCGCAATCAGGAGGGCAACCCCTCTACTCAAGCGACGGAAAAAAAGTACTTGCCGTAAACGGCGAAATCTATAATCACCGCGACATACGTGCGCAGTATGCCGGCAAATATAATTTTCAGACAGGCAGTGACTGCGAAGTGATTCTGGCACTTTATCAGGAAAAAGGCATACACTTTCTGGAAGACTTAAGCGGCATTTTTGCATTTGCCCTCTATGACGAAGAGCGTGATGAATTTCTGATTGCCCGTGACCCGATAGGCGTTATACCTTTATATATAGGACATGATGCAGACGGAACCGTATACTGTGCCAGTGAACTGAAAGCTCTGGAAGGATTCTGCGAGGAGTATGAACCGTTCCTTCCCGGACACTATTATTGGAGCAGAGAAGGTAAAATGGAGCGATGGTACAAACGTGACTGGATGGAATATCAGGCCGTAAAAGACCGTTACACCTCATTACCCGAATCAGAAGCATATACCACTCAGGTAAACGAGGTGCGTACAGCTCTCGAAGCAGCCGTACGCCGTCAGCTGATGAGCGATGTACCTTATGGAGTGCTTTTGTCAGGCGGGCTGGACTCTTCGGTTATTTCCGCTATAGCAAAGATTTACGCCGACAAACGTATCGAAACTGATGGGAAAGCTCCTGCCTGGTGGCCTCAGCTACACTCCTTTGCCGTAGGTCTGAAAGGTGCTCCCGATCTGGAAAAAGCCCGGCTGGTAGCCGAACATATCGGTACTGTACATCATGAGATCAATTATACGATTCAAGAGGGTCTGGATGCCATACGCGACGTTATTTATTACATCGAAACATACGACGTGACAACCGTCCGTGCCTCTACTCCGATGTATCTGCTGGCTCGAGTCATCAAGTCGATGGGTATCAAAATGGTACTAAGTGGTGAAGGAGCCGATGAAGTATTTGGAGGTTACCTTTACTTCCATAAAGCCCCTACAGCGGAAGCCTTCCACGAAGAAACTGTCCGCAAGCTCTCCAAACTCCACTTGTACGACTGCTGCGTGCCAACAAATCACTTTCTGCATGGGGTGTAGAAGGTCGTGTGCCGTTCCTCGACAAAGAGTTTCTGGATGTAGCCATGCGCCTGAACCCGACTGTAAAAATGTGTCCGGGACATACCATCGAAAAACGTATCGTACGTGATGCCTTTGCTTCTCTTCTGCCAGAGAGTGTAGCATGGCGACAGAAAGAGCAGTTCTCCGACGGAGTGGGATATTCGTGGATTGACACCCTGAAAGCAATTACAGCAGCCGCTGTCAGCGACGAGGAAATGCAACATGCAGCAGAACGTTTCCCGATCAACCCGCCACAGAACAAGGAAGAATATTACTACCGTTGTATTTTCGAAGAACACTTCCCCAGTGCGTCGGCAGCCAAAAGCGTACCGAGTGTACCAAGTGTCGCATGTTCTACAGCCGAAGCACTGGCATGGGACGCAAGTTTCAAAAACCTGAACGATCCGAGTGGCCGCGCAGTAGCCGGAGTACACGAGGCTGCTTACTAAAAAAGCAATAATACTGCATTGCCATTCAACCAACAATAAACTGATATGGAAATTGAATTTACAAAAATGCATGGCGCAGGAAATGACTATATTTATGTCAACACCCTGCGCTATCCGATAGATAATCCGGAAGAACTGTCAGTCGAATGGAGCCGCTACCATACAGGTATTGGTTCCGACGGACTGGTTCTTATCTGCCCTTCAGACCAGGCCGACTTTAAAATGCGTATATTCAATGCCGACGGCTCCGAAGCTCGCATGTGCGGAAACGCCAGCCGTTGCATCGGCAAATATTTATACGAAGAAGGTCTTACCAACAAGACAGACATCCAGCTCGAAACATTGTCGGGCATCAAGATTTTACACCTGCACCTCAACGATAAAAACACAGTAGAAAGCGTAACGGTCGATATGGGTATTCCGACAGATATTCACGAAGTAGCTTTGGGTGAAGGTTATATCGCCTCCAAAGGCATCGCCGTATCAATGGGTAACCCCCATCTGGTAATCTTTGTTGACGAGATTAACAAAATAAAGCTGGAAGAAGTAGGCCCTGCCCTAGAGCATCATCCTTTGTTCCCCGACCGGGTAAATGTAGAATTTGTTCAGGTTCTTACCGACAGCAAAGTCCGGATGAGAGTATGGGAACGAGGCTCTGGAATCACTCAGGCATGCGGCACAGGAGCATGCGCCACAGCTGTAGCCTCAGTTTTTACAGACCGATGTGGCAGAAAAAGTTCCATCGTAATGGATGGAGGAACACTTGAAATAGAATGGGCAGGCGATAATCATATTTATATGACAGGACCTGCTACTAAAGTATTTGATGGTAAAATAGAAATATAATTATACATTATGGCATTAGTAAACGAACATTTTCTGAAGCTGCCGGGAAGCTACTTATTCTCGGACATTGCTAAAAAAGTCAATGCATTTAAAGTTACTCATCCTGGAAAAAATTTAATCCGCTTGGGAATAGGTGACGTCACGCGCCCACTTCCTCCCGTCTGCATAGAAGCCATGCACCGTGCCGTAGATGAAATGGCAAACGCCAAGACTTTCCGCGGATACGGACCGGAACAAGGATACGACTTTCTGATAGAAGCAATTATCAAACATGATTTTGCCTCACGTGGCATCAGCCTCAGCCCATCGGAAATATTCATCAGCGATGGAGCCAAAAGTGATACCGGCAACATCGGTGAACTGCTTCGCTGGGACAACAGCATGGGAATTACTGATCCGGTATATCCTGTTTATGTAGACAGCAACATCATGTGCGGACGTTCAGGAACACTGGATGAAAACGGAAAATGGAGTAATGTAACTTACCTCCCATGCACAGAAGAAAACAATTTCATACCCGAGCTGCCTAAGCACAGAGTCGACCTGATATATCTGTGCTATCCTAACAATCCGACAGGCACTACCCTAACCCACGAACAGTTAAAGAAATGGGTAGATTATGCACTCTCGAATGATACACTGATTATATTCGATGCAGCATACGAAGCCTTCATTCAGGAACCTAACGTGCCCCACTCCATCTACGAAATACGAGGAGCCAAAAAGGTGGCAATCGAAATCCGCAGTTTCTCGAAAACAGCTGGATTCACCGGTGTACGTTGCGGGTATACTGTCATCCCCAAAGAGGTAACAGCAGCCAGCCTGGACGGACAGCGTATTCCGCTTAATCCGTTGTGGAACCGCCGTCAATGTACAAAATTCAATGGAACAAGCTACATAACCCAGCGCGGCGCAGAAGCGATCTATACCCCCGACGGGCAGAAACAGATAAAAGAAACAATAAACTATTACATGGAGAATGCCCGTATCATGCGCGAAGGTCTGAAAAAAGCAGGATTCAGTGTTTACGGAGGTATAAATGCTCCATATATCTGGCTGAAAGTTCCGGAAGGTATGACTTCATGGAAATTCTTCGACCAGTTACTATACGAGGTAAACATCGTAAGTACTCCGGGAGTTGGTTTCGGTCCAAGCGGTGAAGGTTATTTACGACTCACAGCCTTCGGACAACGTGAAGAATGTCAGGAAGCCATGCAGCGCTTACAGAACTGGATATAAAATATAATAAAATAAAAAGGGAGGCCGTCGATTACTTCTTGTTTATCAAGTGGTAACGACGGCCTTTTTTACGGCTATAAACCTGCTTATAAATAGTATTCTCACCTCTCTCCGAAAATATGCTGATGTTTTAGAAAAAATATGCTGATATTTTACTAGAAACTTCTCGATGTTTCTAAAATTTTTGTACAAAATTATATGCCCTCTGCTGACGTTATTTGTAAACAATAAGTTATCTATACCTGGAAAAAAAGCAATGTTAAGTTATCTCTTCGCCCAAATCGAATACAAAAAGATTCATAAAGAACGATATTTGTATCAATTTATCATATATAAAACAATTTAAGTTTCAATTTAAAATACAATGCGAGTTTTTAGTTTCAAAATAAAACATATATGATTTTATAAGAAACAATTTGCTCCTTCAATGTTCCACACAAAAGCAAAAAGATATAATTTTGCAATACAGAAAAAACAAAAAGAAACAAATACAAAATATTATATATAATTTAAACACAAAATAAACAAAACGCAATACAAATAGATACAAATACACTAATTTAAAAAGCAAAAGCAATGAAAACAACGATTCAACACAAACTAGCAGCAGCAATAATAGCAATGCTACCTGCAGCCTTATCGGCACAAGAACATATCGAAGCTGATATCGGAGCCGACATCGTCAGTGGATATATTTGGCGAGGACAGGATTTGGGAAATATCAGTATTCAGCCCTCCGCTTCCATCAGCTACAAAGGAATATGGTTATCAGGATGGGGAACGGTAGGATTTGATAAAGATGATACCAAAGAGTTCGATTTGACAGTAGGATATAGCATTAAAGGCTTTAGCGCTTCAATCACAGATTATTGGTTTGACGGAGGAGCCGGTTATTTCCACTATGGCGCAAGAAATACATCGCATGTGTTCGAAGCACAAATAGGATATGATTTCGACTTCATAGCAGTCAACTGGTACACCAACTTTGCCGGAAATGACGGACTTAACAAGAAAGGAGAACGAGCTTATTCATCTTATTTTTCCCTAGCCGCTCCTTTCAAGCTGGGAGGTTTGGACTGGTGCGCTGAAGTGGGAGCTACTCCATGGGCTACAAGCTTCTACAACAAATCCGGAAGCGATGACTTTGGAGCTAATGGCTTTGAAATAGCAAATATAAGTCTGGCAGCAACAAAAACACTAGATATAACAGAATCGTATTCATTACCGGTATCGGCTAAAGCCATATGGAATCCGGCAACAGAAGGAGCTTACTTTGTATTTGGCATTAATTTCTAAGAGAGAGAGAAAATTTAGGTATAGTTTTGATATTAAGGTTAAAAAGACAGGATAACGTTTATACATTACAAAATACAAATACAACGCTTATGAAAAAAAATTGAGGCAATTATTCGCAGAACACGGTTTGAAGATGTCAAAGAGGCTTTATTGGCAGCTGATATCGAATGGTTCTCTTACTACGATGTAAGAGGAGTAGGTAAGACACGCGAAGGTCGCATTTACCGAGGAATCGTATACGACACCAGTTCGATAGAAAGAATACTTATATCAATTGTCGTACGCGATAAGAATGTAGAAAAGACAGTACAAGCTGTCATGCAAGCTGCCCGCACGGGAGAAATCGGAGACGGACGTATTTTTATCATCCCTGTAGAAGATTCTATCCGGATCCGAACCGGAGAGCGTGGTGACATAGCATTATACAATGCAGAACAGGAGAAATAAACAAACGAAACGATACAAAATACAAAACTAAACAAGAATAATTATGGATACAAACATTATACTCGACACGGGAAACACAGCATGGATGATTGTTGCCACCTTGCTCGTGCTGTTAATGACAATTCCCGGTATTGCTTTATTTTACGGAGGATTGGTTCGACAGAAAAATGTACTAAGCATTATTATGCAATGTATGCTTATCGTATGTGCCGTCACTATCATATGGATCGCCTTTGGTTACAGTTTTGTTTTTGGAACAGATCTGATGGAAAGCGGCAGTCGCTGGGGATTCCTGATAGGAGGATTCGACAAAGTTCTGCTAAATGGCATTACAACAGGTAGTCTTTCCGCCGGTAACATTCCGGAACTGATATTTGTCCTGTTCCAGTGCATGTTCGCAATTATCACCCCTGCCCTTATTTTAGGAGCTTTTGCCGAGCGCATTAAATTTTCGGGCTTCCTGCTGTTCACCGTATTATGGAGCATACTGGTATATATACCTATGGCACATTGGGTATGGGGAGGAGGATTTCTCCAGCAGATGGGTGCAATAGATTTTGCAGGAGGAACGGTAGTACACATCAACGCAGGTATTTCAGCTCTTGTCATGGCCATTATGGCAGGAAAAAGAAGCGACTACAAGATTGGACACCCTATGACTCCACACAACATCACATTTGTATTCCTAGGAACAGCTTTTCTATGGCTGGGATGGTTCGGATTCAATGCTGGAAGTGGACTGAATGCCGACGGTATAGCAGCTAACGCATTCCTTGTTACCCATCTGGCCACTTGCGTAGCAGCACTTACATGGATGGCAGTCGACTGGATACACAATAAAAAGCCGACAACTGTAGGGGCATGTACCGGTGCTGTATCAGGTCTGGTAGCAATCACTCCGGCAGCTGGAACTGTAGATATCATCGGAGCTTTCTTTATCGGCTTAATTACCCCGCTTATCTGTTTCTACATGGTAGCAGTCATCAAACCCAGATTCAAATATGATGACACACTGGATGCTTTCGGAGTACATGGCATCGGAGGTATAGTAGGATCCATTCTTACCGGTGTATTTGCCACTCAGTTCATCTCCGGAGAAGGCGGACTAAAAGGAGCCTTGTACGGTGACTGGCATCAGTTGTGGATACAAATCATAGCAACAGTCATATCAATCGTATTCAGTGCTGTAATGACCTATATATTATTTAAAATAACTGACCGTCTGGTTGGTATCCGTGTAGATAAAAGAGTAGAAGAAGAAGGACTCGATATCTACGAACATGGAGAATCAGCTTACAGTCATTAAAAATGAATAAATCAAACATCTTATTAATAAATTAATTAAAATCAAGGTATTATGTCAAAGTTAAGATTTAGAGTTGTAGAAAAAGCTTTCCAGACAAAACCTTTAGAAGTAACGGCTCCGTCAGAACGACCAAGCGAATACTTCGCAAAGTATGTTTTCAACCGCGAAAAGATGTTCAAGTATCTGCCTACTCCTGTCTACAGCAAGCTGGTAGATGCCATGGATAACGGTGTTGCACTCGACCGCGACATCGCCGACAAAGTAGCAGAAGGTATGAAAAGATGGGCTATGGAACTGGGAGCTACACACTATACTCACTGGTTTCAGCCATTGACAGAAGGTACTGCCGAAAAGCACGATGCTTTCGTGGAACACGACGGCAAAGGCGGCATGATGGAAGAATTTTCAGGAAAATTACTTGTTCAGCAAGAGCCGGACGCCTCTTCATTCCCTAACGGAGGTATCCGAAATACATTCGAAGCACGTGGTTACAGTGCATGGGATCCGTCTTCACCTGTTTTTGTTGTGGATGATACATTGTGTATTCCTACTGTATTCATTGCATACACCGGAGAATCACTCGACTATAAAACTCCGTTGCTGAAAGCACTGAGAGCAGTCAACAAGACTGCCGTAGATGTCTGCCATTATTTCAACCCGGATGTCAAGAAAGTAGTTGCTTACCTGGGATGGGAACAAGAATACTTCCTGGTAGACGAAGGTCTGTATGCAGCACGTCCAGACTTGCTTCTGACAGGTCGTACTCTGATGGGACATGAGGCATCTAAAAACCAGCAGCTGGAAGACCATTATTTCGGCGCTATCCCTACCCGTGTGGCTGCTTTCATGAAAGATCTGGAAATTCAGGCTTTGGAATTGGGTATTCCGGTCAAGACACGTCACAATGAGGTAGCACCTAACCAGTTTGAACTTGCTCCGATATTCGAAGAATGTAACCTGGCAGTAGACCATAACATGCTTATCATGTCGCTTATGAGAAAAGTGGCACGTACACACGGATTCCGTGTTTTATTGCACGAAAAACCATTCAAGGGAGTAAACGGTTCGGGTAAACACAACAACTGGTCACTGGGAACTGATACCGGCATCCTGCTGATGGCTCCGGGAAAAACAGCTGAAGAAAACCTGCGCTTTATCACATTCGTAGTCAACACCCTGATGGCTGTATACCGCCACAACGGTCTGCTGAAAGCATCTATCATGAGTGCAACCAACGCACACCGTCTGGGAGCCAACGAAGCACCCCCCGCAATTATTTCTTCATTCCTCGGAAGACAGTTGAGTAAGGTTCTGGATCACATGGAAGACAGTTCTACCGACGAACTGATTTCACTGGGCGGAAAACATGGCATGAAACTCGACATTCCACAGATTCCGGAATTGCTGATTGACAATACAGACCGTAACCGTACCTCTCCTTTCGCCTTCACCGGAAACAGATTCGAGTTCCGTGCTGTAGGTTCGGAAGCTAACTGTGCCAGTGCAATGATTGCTTTGAACACAGCAGTAGCCGAACAGCTCATCGAATTCAAGAAAGACGTAGATGAACTCATGGAAAAAGGAGAACCGAAAGTATCTGCAATCATTCAGGTTATCCGCAAATATATCAAGCTGTGTAAACCTATCCGCTTCGACGGTAACGGATACAGCGACGAGTGGAAAGAAGAAGCAGCCCGCCGCGGACTGGATTGTGAAACCAGCTGTCCGATCATCTTCGACCGTTACCTTGCTCCGGAAAGCATCAAAATGTTTGAAGAAACAGGAGTTATGACTCAGAAAGAGCTTGAAGCTCGTAATGAGGTAAAATGGGAAACTTACACGAAGAAAATCCAGATAGAAGCACGTGTATTGGGCGATCTGGTCATGAACCACATCGTACCTATCGCTACTGAATATCAGACCAAACTGCTGGATAACGTTTATAAAATGAAAGGACTGTTCCCTGCCGAAGAAGCTGAACATCTATCATCGGAAAATCTGGCAATTATCCGTAAGATTTCCGAACATACCATTTACATTAAAGAGCATGTAGATGCAATGGTAGAAGCTCGCAAAGTAGCAAACAAAATTGCCGATGAGCGCGAAAAAGCAATCGCTTACCACGACAATATTTCACCAATGCTGGAACAGATTCGTTACCACATCGATAAACTGGAATTAATTGTCGATGACCAGATGTGGACACTACCTAAATATAGAGAGCTGTTATTCATAAGATAAAATAACCAAAAACGAACTCTAATTTTTTATTGGATGTTTGATGGAAGTCGGGCTGTTGGGAAAACAGTTCGGCTTTATCATTTTTCAGCCTCTTAAAAAACATATTTCCTGAGATACGAGAAACTATCATATTTCTCACCAAACACAGCTCCAAGCATAGCTGAGTAAATTCCATTCAGACAGATTGAAGAGCCGATACTGAACTTAACAGTCCTAAAACTCTTACAAGTTAAATCCTTTATATGAAAAAATACTCTCTATTTCAGTCTTGTATCCTAATATGACAAACACCTGCAATAGAGAGATCTTTCCAAACGATATTAAGCCAATATACACAGTTATTGCTCATCCGGGAACGGAATCACTTCTCCCGTTGCCTTTAACGACGGTCTTTGTGCATCTCTTTCCCTCAAATAATCAGACAGTTCAGCAGTCAGTTCCTTTACTTTATCTGGCATCGTCTGTGCCAGATCATTCTGCTCGCTTATATCCTTCTTCACATTATACAACCGAATTTGGCGTGTTTCCCATGTATAAATGAGGTGATAGTCTCCTTTCAAAATAGCAGAATAAGCACCGTATCCTTCTTCTTTATTCTGAGATTCGCCCCATAAGTTAGGGAAATGCCATATCAATACTCTGTCTTTTGTTTTTTCCGGAGATTTAAGCACATCTGCAAAACTCACACCGTCTATAACCTGATGAGTGGTATATTTCTTTACTCCTGCCATATCGAGTATTGTAGGATAAAAGTCTTCGATAATAACTCGCTGGCGCATTCAGTATTTGGTTGGTAACTCCCGGCCAGTACACCATCATAGGTTCACGAACTCCTCCCATAAATGCAGATCCTTTTCCACCGCGTGCAGGGTAATTCTGGTCTCTGTTTGCTACTCCCTGACGGACATTATTCAATCCCTCCCTCCATTGTCGGACATAAACAGTAAAATCGTATTCTGAGCAACTTCCGGATTCTTCTGCAAATAATCCAGAATATCTCCCAGACTCTTATCCATACCCTCTACCAATGCCGCATATTTGGCTTCATTTTCATTCAATCCAGTCTTGAGCTGTTCATCGTAACGTCCGCGATATTTCTGACTGAAACGTTTATCATCATCATATGGAGTATGAACTGCACAGTGCGACATATACAGATAAAAAGGTTTATCCATTTTCACAGACTTTTCCATTTCTGTTATAGCTTCTCTTGTCAGTGCCTCGGTAATGAATATATCTTGTCCGTAATACTTTTCCAGTCCTTGCACTGCAAAACGGAATCCCTCACCAAAATTTTTTGTCCCCAGATAACTTCCCGGAGCACCGTTTGCTCCTCCTGCTATATTTACATCAAACCCATATTTATAGGTCTGCTCCCGGTGTAGTTCTTGCACCAAAATGAGCTTTTCCACAATGGATAGTTCTGTATCCGTTTTCCTTGAGCACTTGAGGAAGTGAAGTAATAGCCGTAGAATTATTTATTTCCTTTTCCTCTAATGCAGGCTGAATACCATTATAATTCCATTCAGGAAGATCAATTACATCACTCTTTGCATCGGTCTTCTGATCGAGTTCCAATGTCCAGTTTGTTACTCTATGCCGTGACGCATTCATTCCCGACATCAGACTACATCGCGTAGGTGAAGAAATCGCACATGCATATGCATCCGTAAAACGGACACCCATTTGTGCCATTCGTTCCATATTGGGTGTAATAAATCGTTTATTCAGTGACGTGAGTTCGTTATTATAAAAAGGAAAGAAGTGTCCTGCCACCCCATATCATCAACCAGAAACATAATAATGTTAGGATGCTGAGATATTTGTGAATAAATAGATACCGGAACAAACGAACTGCATGCAATAAATGGAATAAGGTGTTTTTTCATAGGAAATAATGTTTTAACAAGTATAATTTAGTTTCGTGTACAAAAGTAATCTAAATCTGTCAACTTGTACAGACACTCCTCATAATATTCATTAAAATCAGACTGTCCTTTTAAAATATCCTTCTGCCGCAACATCATCGCTTTATATATAACCAATACAACTCCTGCTGTTATTTTTAGAAATACGACGACAGATTTTCATAATAAAGCCCCGCAACAACTTTGTTACAGCTCAAAATCAGTTTAGAATAAATTTTACTTTACAATAACAGAAGGTCAAATCCGTCGAAGCAACTTTGCTGGATTTCCTGCAACTATAGTATTCGATTCAACATCATGGGTAACAACGCTAGCCGCTCCAACTACAGCATTTTCTCCTACTGTAACACCCGGAAGAATAGTTGCACCAGCTCCAATCCATGCTCCTCTACAAATATGTATCGGTTTACAGGTTATTATATGACGGTATTTCAAATCATGGTTATTGGATATAAGCTGAACATTAGCAGCAATCTGAACATCATCATCAATTGTTATTCCTCCTGCTGACATCATCAGACAGCCAGGCATGATAATCACATTACGCCCGAATTTCACATTACCAGTCTGACACCAGCAAAAGGTATTTCGATACGACAATTTTCTCCCAGATTTGGAAAAACCTTATGTAATAATTCATAGTATTCTTCCGTGTCTGGCATCGTATGATTCAGACGAAAAATATGCTGTTTCAATACTTTCGCTTTATCTAACTCTTCAGCTGTTTGATGTAAGCAGTCAATTCTTAATTCTTCCATATTTACTTAATTATCTGTTTCGCCCAGTCTTTAGCCTGTCCAGTTCCGTTATTCAACAATTTACCCTCTCCCCATTTTATCTGAGGATAAAGTTTCTTGAGATACTTTATGCTATTGGTTATCGAACTACTTCCCGAAGTAGCAAATGGAATGATGGTCTTACCAGAGAAATCATATTTCTCAATAAATGTATTAATCGGACGCGGACATAAATTCCACCATATAGGATAACCCAGAAATACAATATCATAATCTTTCACATTAAGAACATCTCCACTCAATACAGGACGCGATTGTTCATCTGACATTTCTCTAGAACTTCGACTATTCTTATCCTTCCAATTAAGATCGGCTGAGGTATAAGGATCGAGTCAGGATGTTATTTTATAGGGTTTCCACCTTGTCACTTCAACAATTGGCATTTGCACCTTTTCAGTTGTTCCGTACCATGAGAAATAGGCCACTAAAATTTTTTTTGCCTGACTGCACATCACTGTTTACACTTTGTTTCTGTGCTCCTAACGAGAAACTAAAGCTGATAATTCCCAAAAGTGTTAAAACTATACTTTTCATGACTTGTTTTGATTATTGTTTGACTATCTAATATGAAGTAGATTCATACACAGCTTTATAGATTTTAGAAAATTAAATTTTGCATTACCTTAAGTCAATATTTAATAATCTGTTTTTTAACAAGCACAAAAATAAAAGTTTTCTAATAGATATTCTTATACAAAATACTGGTTATCATACCATTTTTACTGAAAATATATAATGACCATTACAGTAAATCCATTTCTTTCGGATATTTTTATATAAATCCTTCTCTATAATCCGAAAAACTCACACCTAAATTTTATTGAACATATCGACTAAAATAGACAGGTAATAAAAGTCTAAACATATCGGAAGCCTAAACAAATGAAAGTGATTTATCTCGCAACAGTCATACTATATCAGATATTGTATAGCGATTTATCCAATAGCCAGCTCCATATCCACTTATTTGTTTTGATACTTCGATAGATATTTTGACGTGACACACAGACTATCAGCATAGTAGTTTCTTATGCCCTATAAGTTCCGTCTTTCAACATCTTTAAAGAACGATTCATAAGCGAAAACTTTTTTGTCTAGAGATTTTAATATCACTATAAATGCAGAATCATGAAAGTCAAAGAAATCAAGAATTACTGCTTGCATGGCGTTTACTTACTGTTTCACAATAAAAGTGATACCCTGCATTATTTATTCGCCATACCCTCAGCTTTTACGTTGTCCCGTGAAACTCGAGCTTTCAAAGAATTTAAGTAAAAATAAAAAACTAGCTTATTATATTCTAATAAGCTAGTTTTCTGAAGTACACCCTCAGGGATTCGAACCCTGGACCCACTGATTAAGAGTCAGTTGCTCTACCAACTGAGCTAAGAGTGCATCGTTTATTTTAGAGGTTCCTGGCGGATTCGAACCGCCGTACACGGTTTTGCAGACCGCTGACTAAGCCACTCATCCAAGGAACCATTATTTTCAGCAACCGTTATTTTCAATTGCGATGCAAAGGTACAACTATTTTTGGAATAAACAATACTTTAACTGAAAAATATTAAAAAGAAATATATTATTTTTTTAGCAGACAAGGATTATCTTAAATAAAAAAAGAGATTTTTGGAATCTAAGCATTACAGACTTTAGTATTAAGAATCAACAAAATACATGCTCCTTTTTCACTTACCAGCAGACATCAGAAGAGTTTTAAAAAACTTACATCTATAATATAGATTTTACCTGCCGATAAATAAAAAAGAAGCATGTTCAATTCTTACAGATATATGATAAATATCATTTTTTTAATTCATATTCCAAACTTGCCATAATGAATGGTCCTATCGCCTTACCTTCATTACTTACAATTGTTACATCCTTACCACACAAATAATAGCTAGCTGAACCATCACGGGAAGGATCCTTTGCCGGACCTAAACCAGCAGAACGGCAACTCTGATTTAAATTAATAGTCCCGTCATTATTTGATGTAACAAATGTTTTCAGAAGTCCCTGATATGCTTTTTCCGCAACTTTTTTCATATGATTTTGGAAGAATACCCAGGCGAACTCCCTTCAGATATGCATAAGTGAACATACTAGAAGCAGAAGATTCCAGATAGTTTGCAATACCACATTCTCCAACATACGAATTATCATATTGAAGAAGTTGGTACCAAACTCCGCTAGTCTTATCCTGCCAGCGCTTTAAACCTTTTGCTACAGTATTTGTAATAGTTACTAACTCCTTATAGTCAGCATGAGTTTTCGGCATCACTTCCAATACATCTACTAAAGCAGCAAAGTACCATCATGCCACGTCCCCAAAACTCTTTTGAGCAACCTTTTATATGGTTCAGTCTTATTCGCCCAGAAAGAATTGCTGTCTTCCGGATTTGCTGACCAGGCATGATAATAAAGCTGTTTGTCCTTATCATATGTATGGCGAGCAATTGTTTTAAACTGGTGAGCGATATCCGTCCAAGCCTGCTCATTGTCCGGTTCAAAATTAGCTTGCCATTCAGCATAAAAAGCAGCCCCCATGTAAAGTCCATCCAGCCACATCTGATCGGGATAAATATCTTTATGGAAAAAACATCCTTTTGCATCGCCCGACTGAATACGAGAATAATCATTCACCAAGTAATCATGCAAGAAATCAGCAGCTTTCTTATAACGGTTTGCATTATCCGTTCCATTTTGCTTGTCAAGTTCTTTTTCCCGCTTATACAAAGCAAAAAAGAACTTTTCCTGAATTTATATTGTCTATATTTCCTTTTTTAAAATTCTTAAACG
>ENA-OQBJ01000071-OQBJ01000071.1-human-gut-metagenome-genome-assembly--contig:-NODE-71-length-48043-cov-3.029760_pt1 | contig 48043 bp, 56 predicted proteins | sample MGYA00242743_ERZ504545 | MGnify/ENA primary metagenome ERZ504545 (study PRJEB26092, sample SAMD00036252) | human gut metagenome | host: Homo sapiens | study: EMG produced TPA metagenomics assembly of... | reverse complement strand
CGGTGGTGGAATTGCACATGACAGACGTCAGCTTGTAGAGATTCTTGAAAATGGGCTTCGTCTTTCCCGTGTGGGTCAGGTACTTGTTGAACGTTGTATCGCAGGATGGAAAGAGATTGAATATGAGGTAATGCGTGATGCAGCAGGAAATTGTATCACGGTTTGTAATATGGAAAATATTGATCCGGTTGGTGTACATACCGGAGACAGTATTGTTGTAGCACCGTCTCAGACGCTGGGCGATAAAGAATATCAGATGCTCCGTACATCAGCCTCAATATCATTAGTGAGCTTAATATTACAGGAGGCTGCAACGTACAGTATGCCTGAATCCGGAATCATTTGAATATTGTGTTATTGAAGTAAATCCACGTGTCAGCCGTTCTTCTGCGCTTGCATCGAAAGCTACGGGTTATCCAATCGCAAAGGTAGCAGCAAAGATTGCGCTTGGATATACACTTGACGAGATTAAAAATGCAGTTACAAAGAAGACATATGCAAGTTTTGAACCGATGCTTGATTATTGTGTTGTTAAGATTCCGAGACTTCCATTTGATAAATTTATCAGTGCAAAACGTACACTGACTACACAGATGAAGGCGACCGGAGAGGTCATGAGTATTTGTGATAATTTTGAGGGAGCGCTTATGAAAGCAATCCGATCTCTGGAACAGCATGTGGACAGTCTTATGTCCTATGATTTCAGTCATCTTTCCAGAGAAGAACTGATGAACGCATTGGACGTAGTAGACGATCAGAGAATCTGGAAGATTGCAGAGGCAGTTAGAAGAGGAATTCCTTATACAGAAATACATAAAATTACAAAGATTGATATTTGGTTTATCGATAAGATTGCAAACCTGGTAGAGATGGAGCAGTCTCTGCGTGCATGCGCGCCAAGAGTAGCGTCCGGACGTGGTGGAATTGGAAAGGAATTATTAAAAGAAGCAAAACGTCTGGAGTTCCCGGACGAGGTTATCGCAAGACTGACAGGTCTTACAGAAAGACAGGTGCATGATCTTAGAATGGTATACGGTATTACCGCATCTTACAAAATGGTAGATACCTGTGCCGCTGAGTTTGCGGCAGAAACACCGTATTATTACTCTGTATTTGGAAGTGAAAATGAAGTAGAAGAGACTTCTGGTAAGAAAAAGGTTCTTGTCCTTGGTTCTGGTCCAATCCGTATCGGACAGGGAATCGAGTTCGATTTCTGTTCCGTACACTGTACATGGGCATTTGCAAAAGAGGGATACGAGACAATTATCATCAATAATAACCCGGAGACAGTCAGCACGGACTTCGATATTGCCGATAAGCTTTATTTCGAGCCGCTGACACCGGAAGATGTAGAGAGCATTGTAGACCTGGAGAAGCCGGACGGAGCAGTTGTTCAGTTCGGTGGTCAGACAGCAATTAAATTGACAGAAGCATTGATGAAAATGGGAGTGCCAATTCTTGGTACAAAAGCAGAAGATGTAGATGCAGCCGAAGATCGCGAATTATTTGATGAAATTCTGGAAAAATGCCAGATTCCAAGACCGACAGGTGGAACTGTATTTACAGCTGAGGAGGCAAAGACTGTTGCGAACAGACTCGGCTATCCGGTACTGGTAAGACCGTCCTATGTGCTTGGCGGACAAGGTATGCAGATTGCTATTAACGATAATGATATCGAGGAATTTATCGGAATCATCAATCAGATTGCGCAGGATCACCCGATTCTGGTAGACAAATATTTACAGGGAAAAGAGATTGAGGTCGATGCCGTATGTGACGGAGAAGATATCCTGATTCCAGGTATCATGGAGCATATTGAGCGTGCGGGTATCCATTCCGGAGATAGTATCTCTGTATATCCTGCAAAGAGTATTTCTGATAAGACAAAACGTACTATTGAAGAATATACAAGACGACTTGCAAAATCCCTGCATGTCATCGGACTGATTAATATTCAGTTCATTGTGTGTGGTGAAGAGGTTTATGTTATCGAGGTAAACCCAAGATCCAGCCGTACGGTACCATACATTAGTAAAGTAACTGGAATTCCAATTGTTCCACTGGCAACAAAAGTGATTATCGGTCATAAGATCAAAGAACTTGGATATACACCGGGACTTCAGCCGGAGGCAGATTACTATGCAGTTAAAATGCCGGTATTCTCTTTCGAGAAGATCCGTGATGCAGATATCAGCCTTGGACCAGAAATGAAGTCTACAGGAGAGTGCCTTGGAATTGCCAAGACATTTGACGAGGCGCTATATAAAGCATTCTTAGGTGCGGGAATCAAACTTCCGAAATTTAGCAATATGATTATGACTGTCCGTGATGAGGATAAGAATGAGGCTGTAGAAATCGGTAAACGTTTTGAAAAGATCGGATACAAGATTTTTGCGACAAAAGGAACAGCAGAAGCACTTACAGAAGCAGGTGTGAAAGCAATTGCAGTCAACAAGATTGAACAGAGCACACCGAACCTCATGGATCTGATCCTTGGACATAAGATAGATCTTGTTATTGATACTCCGCCACAGGGAGCAGAACACTCCAAAGACGGTTTCGTAATTCGAAGAAGTGCAATTGAGACGGGTGTCAATGTCCTGACAGCTATCGATACAGCAAAAGCACTGATTACCAGTCTGGAGAATACAGATATTCAGAAACTGACACTGGTGGACATTGCAAAGATTCAGGCAGTATAGGCATTCTTGAAAGTAGAAAATATCATGAGATGAGGGTGGTATTGAAAAAGGCAGCCATGGCGCACAAAATGTGTCGTGGCTGTCTTTTTATATCAGCTGGAAGATGACTCCCACCTATAGGTGGTGAGAAACAAGCTGGTATCAGTGGTGGGAGTCAATCCCCCAGCTGATATAGCCTCCGGCAGGGCGCACATTGTCCGGTGGACAATGGTTTTGCGCCGACCGAAACGGAGTGTAGACTTGCAGAGGTGCGCAGTAGAAGTATGTCATGCAATTGCATGACGCGCACCTCGCAGCAAGAATGCCGAGGCATTCTTGAAAAGATACAGCATCTTAATTCTGTTCCACTATATCTTCTATTGTAACAAAATAAAGACATGGGAGCAATAAAAAGAGGAGATTGATATTTTATAGATATTCTTTTATTTTATTCATTAACAGATGTCAATTTCATGGTAAAATGATAGTGGGACAAGGAATGATTTATGTATTTAAACTTGAAGTTGTAAAGGAGAACGAAGATGTTGGAATGTGATTATATTGTAAAACAGATTGATGGAGATTATGCACATTTGCAGAGAGTAGACCAGCCGGAGGCAGAACTCAAGCTTGTGGCGAGAGCATTACTGCCGGCTGATATATATGAAGGCTGTGAACTGCATTATGCGATGATGCAGTATTCTATGAAGTAGTATTTATCCTCTTAAGGTTGCGACCAGTCTCTTCGGCAGCATCAGAAGATCCAGTGCATCGGCTATGGAAGTTGTGCAGACATCGCATTCTGAAAGCAACTTTCCGTAAGCCCCTTCAGTACCCATCACTGCGATACTTAAGGCAGCGGCCTGACACATTGGTACGTCATTCCGTCCGTTGCCGATGGCGATACAGTGTTCGGCACCCAGTGAGCTTAGAATACGAAGCTTCTCATCCATGGCGGAACCGGAAGGAAATGTCATAATTTCCAAAGGAAGTCCGTCGCACATGGCAGCCGCAGTGCCGTGAGTGTCTGCGGTCAGTACATAGATTTTAAATGAATCTCCGAGCAGGAGCAGCCGCTCTTTAATTGCAGGTGGAATCAGCCCGTCAACGGCAATGGTTCCGTTGTAGTCAAGGACCAGATAGTCAAGGTCCAGTGTTTTATAGCCTGGAATTTCGATGATCATATAAGTTTCCCCTTACATATATTGAATTTGTTCGCGGGCAAGTTCTGTAGCCGGTGAGTCAAAGAAGTTTCTTTGTCAGTAACTTCCAGTATCTTTCCCTGATCCATGAAAATAATCTGGTCAGCGATGCGCTTTGCCTGTCCAAGATTATGTGTAACAATGACAAATGTGTACTGACCTTTGAGTTCCATAAGGGTTTCTTCAATTGCGATTGTATTTTTCATATCCAGCGCGGAGCAAGGCTCGTCGAGGAGCAGGATTTCAGGATTTACACAGAGACTTCTGGCAATCGCAAGGCGCTGCTTCTGTCCGCCGGATAACTTAAGGCAGATTTTTTTACTGATCCTTTACTTCCTCATATAATTTTGCTTTTTTCAGACTTTCTTCTACTTTTTCAGACAGAACTTTTTTATCCCTGATACCATAATATTTTAACACATAAGTCAGATTCTTCTCAATACTGTGTGGAAAAGCAATCGGCTGCTGGAAGACCATGCCGATACGGCTTCTTAAAGTTTCTTTCGAAATAGATTTGATATCGGCATCACCAAGAGAAATCTTTCCGGTTGTATATCCTTGTTCCTCTTCCACCATACGATTTAAAGTTTTTAAAAATGTTGTCTTTCCGCAGCCGGATTGTCCGACGATGGCAGTAATCTTTTTATCTGGAATCGTCACAGAAATATCATGAAGAATTTCATGCTTTCCATATCCGCAATTTAAATGTTCGATTGTTAACATATTAGTTTCCCTTTCTCATGTAAGTAACAAATTTGCAGATCAGTTGAATGATCAATAGTAAAAGCATCAGTACAAATGCTGTGCCGTAGGCATAGTCCAGAGAGAATCCGTTGTTTACCAAAGTATATAAGTGATATGGCAGGGACATGAACGGATCTGTCAGTTTCGAAGGAACGCCAGCCTGCATCACTGCACCTGTGTACAGAATCGGGGCAACTGCGCCCATTCCGTATGCCATTCCAAGTGCAACTGTTCCGAGAAGTTCAGGGAAGCAGACCGGAAGAATCATTTTCTAAGAGCATATTCTCTAGAAAGTCCAAGACCGATGGAATTAGTCATATAGGAAATTCCCTTTTCTTCAAAGACTTTGCGGGCGCGGATCGCAACAAATGGCACAATCATGGCAGAGACGCAAAGTGATGCACACAAAAGACTCCGGCTGATGCCAAAACCATAGATCAGGAGTGTGTAACCCACCAGACCAAATAAAATAGACGGGATACCGGACAGTCCTGTGATTGCAAAATTTACAATGCCGGACACATATTTGTTTCTATGGTAAAAAACAAGGTATGCGGAAGCACCGATTCCAAGGATTCCTCCAATCAGTGCGGCAAGTGCACCGAGATAAAGAGATCCCATAAGAGCCGGGAAAATTCCACCGGCAGTTCCGATTGGTACACCGGCAGGCTTGTCCAAAATGAAAGAAAGGCTCATGACAGTTTTTCCCTTCCAGAATACGTACAGGAAGAGGAACAGTGTAACGCCAACGACACTTAGCCCAAGCAAGATCAGAACAATGCGGATCAAATATTTGGATACCTTAGATTCATGTTTCGCGAACCTCCTCTTCAAAAGATAGCCGATTCCCAGTACGGCCAGCAAAATGACCAGTAACACAACATTTGCAACATAAAGTGCGGACAGATGGAGACTGCCGTACTCGATACTTCCCATTTCCAGTGCAGTCAGGAAGGTAAGGTCTGACCACGACCGAGAAGTTTCGGGAAGATCGGAGAATTTCCAATGACCATCATAACTGCCATAGTTTCGCCAAGTGCACGCCCGAAAGCCATCATAGCTCCGGCAACGATGCTTGGGCGGATTGCCGGAAAAATGATTTTGACCAGAGTTATTTCCCGGGAAAAGCCGAGTGCAAGTGCTGTCATTTCATATTGTGTACGTGCAACGCGAATAGATTCGTGACAGGTCGAGATAACGAATGGCAGCAGCATGATTGCCAGTACAATCCCGCAGCGAGAATACATTGTCCGGCTGCCATATGAAATTGTGTGGCAAAACTTTTTACCAGGACAGTAAGTCCGATAAATCCAAAGATCACGGAAGGAATTCCGGCAACCAAGTCGATAAAAGCCAGAAAGACAGCGGCTATTTTTTCTGGAAGATAAAAATTCAGAAAGCATGCGCAGGCAACACCGAAAATCAGAGCCAGGACTACTGCAATGAACGATACGTATAAAGTTCCTGTAATTGCAGGCAGTAGTCCAAATTGTGGGTTTGCACTGACAGGCCGCCATTCCGTAGAAGGGAGAAACATTTTTATTCCCAGTTCTGAAAAAGCGGGAATGCTTTCTTTTATGATATGGATCAGCATAATCGCCATCAGTGCGCTAACTCCAAACGCAGTGAGGTAAATAAGGAATCTGCTGATTTTATCTGGTAGTTTTCTTAACATAAGATATCCTTTCTAATTTGTATAGAGAATAGACCTTGGCATATTAAAACGCCTGTGACCGATACATGTAACATTTTCATTATAAGCTACAATGCGTGTTATGCAAGAGACATTCATATATAAAGAAGAGGGTGTGCATGTGACACACCCTCTTTGGATTGAAATAAAAGTTTTAGTTCATAGGAATGAATCCCATATCTTCTACAGTTTTCTGACCTTCGTCTCCAAGAACTACGTCTAAGAATGCCTGCTGAACAGCTGTAGGTTCACCGGAACCAACTAACAGCAGAGGTCTCTGAATGATGTAAGAACCATTGATGATATTCTCTTTTGTAGGCTCAACACCATTTACTTTCATAGTAACAACTTTTCCAGCATTCTGGTTAGCAACACCGAATGATGCATAACCGATTGCATATGGATTGTCGATGATATCCTGAACAAGTTCACCCATGGAAGAAGCCTGGATGGCATCAGATTTCACTTCTGTATCACCCATGATGTTCTTCTGGAATACTTCGTGGGCACCACCGTTAATGTCACGAGTGATAACTACGACTTCCTCATCCGGAAGAGAAGCATCAAGATCTTTCCATGTTTTATATTCACCGGAGAACAGGCTTACGATCTGCTCTGTAGAAAGGTCATCAATAATTTTAGTTACAGGGTTCTCAGGGTTTACAGCAATTGTAAGAGCATCGATACCAACCTGATATTCTTTCTCGTCTTTGATCGCCTTTTTCTCTTCATCTTTTACACTTCTTGCTACCATACCGAAAGTAGATGTACCATCGATAACAGCTTTTGTTCCTTGTCCGGAACCACCTGCGGAAACATAAATTGCAATATCTTCATCTGGAAGAGAGGAATCATAAGCTTTCCATGTTCCATATGTATCGAAGAAATTCGTTGCGATAGAAGTAATAACCGGTGCCAGTGTAGAAGAACCATTGAACAGAATCTGGTTGCTTTCCCCATCAGCAGATGCCTCTGTCTTTGTGTCGTCTTTTGCGTCTGTGGACTCTGATTTATTAGAGCCGCATCCTACAGCCATGGACATTACCATAGCGGCTGTAAGGAGAATTGATAATACTTTCTTTTTCATTAGAAATACCTCCCGATTACTTTTTAAAGTTTACGTGGATATTATAGCTTGTTTACAAAAATTTACAAATAGGTAAAGTTAATAATAAATATATATTTATAGATAAAATCGATTAAAATATAGAATTAATAGAAAATATGCGAAAAAATGTTGGATATTCTCAATTAATACATTTTAAAATAAAGAAAAATTAATAAAAAATATAGAATGAAGAACTCAAAGTAAGTGTATTTATGACAAGCCGATGAAACGAAATGTGAATAAATTGTTAATACAAATCATGCAGACGAAAAAATAAAACAACATACAAGTAACATATGGATAAAAAGGAAAACAGAGTGACTGGTACAAGAAATTATGCTATGATTAGGGACGAAAAAACGTAGATTTACAGAGGTGCGCAGTAGAACTATGTTATACATTTGCATGATATAGCCTCCGGCAGGGCGCACATTGTCCGGTGGACAATGGTTTTGCGCGACCGAAACGGAGTGTAGACTTGTAGAGGTGCGCAATAGAAGTATGTCATGCAATTGCATGACGCGCACCTCGCAGCAAAAATGTCAGAGTATGCGTAAATGGAGTTGGATTATGGAAGTAGAACATGTAACACATGAATTTAAACCAATTTATAATAAAGAATCTAAAGTTTTGATGCTTGGAACGATGCCATCCCCAAAATCCCGGGAAGTAGGATTTTATTACGGGCATCCAAGAAACCGGTTTTGGAAAGTATTGTCAGATGTATGTGGAGAGGAAGTGCCGGAGACTAGGAAAGATAAAATCACATTTGCCTTGCGCAATCATATCGCAGTATGGGATGTGCTGGCAGGCTGTGAGATTCGGGGAGCAGATGACAGCAGCATCCGTAATCCAAAACCAAATGACATGAATCTTATCCTAAAAGAAGCACCAATACAGGCAATCTTTGCAACCGGTCAAAAAGCAGCACAACTGTACAGACGCTATTGCTACAAAGATACGGGCATTGAAATCATCTGCCTGCCTTCCACAAGCCTGCGAACTGCCGGGTGAGCTACGAAGAACTATATGAGGCTTATTCAGTGATACAAGAATACATTAGATAGATAATTATATATAGGTACAAAATGAAAACTTACTATTCAAGTCGAACATCCGTGAGACTTGGCGCGTGATTCTGGTCAGAGAAGCTGACATATTCCTATCAGAATCACTGCGCATCCTCGCGGAGCTTTATCTCAGTCGGAGATTGGACTCCCACTGAGACAAATTTGCTATTACTCACCACCTGAAGGGCGCCACTGAAAAACTGTTTTTGCATACAATATATAGTAGCGCAAAACATATAAATATACTTTATCTTGTGCTACTTTGCGCAAAATAAGGACTTTTTCAGTGCGTCCCTGAGAGGTGGGAGTCTTCTCGACTGAGATAAACAGGCTAAGGTAGATTTAGAATTAGGAGGTTGAATATTTATTTTAACAGGAGGAAGCTTATGACACGTGAGCAAAAAGTCAGCACGTTAATACAATATCTGAAGCAGGAAAATCAAGGCTATGCCAGCATTCCGGATCCAATCGATGAGGGAGAACAAAGACGTCTTCTTCGAAGTCTCATGAATGTCCGTTATCCGGGACATGCATCAGCAGAATATGAAAAAATTGCAAGATGAACTTTTACAGGAAGAAGCAGAGGAAAAAGGAATCGTGACATGCAACGATATTCCGGTGATCGAGCAGGAATATCCATGCTCAGAGATTAAGAACAGTGACCGCATTTCCCTGTGGCGCGGTGACATTACAAGATTAGGCGTAGATGCAATAGTAAATGCAGCGAACAGCCAGCTTCTCGGCTGTTTTGTACCATGTCATGGCTGCATCGACAACGCCATTCACTCGGCGGCAGGAATTCAGCTTCGTAATGAATGTGCAGAAATCATGGCAGAACAAGGACACGAAGAACCGATAGGAAAAGCAAAGATTACAAAAGGCTACAACCTTCCGGCTAAACATGTCATACATACAGTAGGACCAATTGTCGGACTGGCAGTAACAGAAAAACAAAAAGAGCAGCTAAAAGACTGCTATCTCAACTGCCTGAAACTGGCAGAAAAATCAAGTTTAAAATCCATAGCATTTTGTTGCATCTCAACCGGAGAATTCCATTTTCCCAATAAACTGGCAGCAGAAATCGCAGTAGACACGGTTGACCGGTTTTTAACAAAAACCAGCATCGAACGTGTGATCTTTAACGTGTTCAAAGAGCAAGATTTTAATATATACAAGAAACTTTTTTGTTAGCGGTACCGGGGTTTTTTTGAAAAAACCCCGTCCCCAATTGGATTTTATCTGGAGGTTGTAGATGGATAATTTATTTTTTTGTTTAAATGCGACAGGTCCTATATTCTTAATGATGATCCTGGGACTTTTTTTTTCGTCATATAGGCTGGATGGATGAGGAGTTTGCCTCGAAAATGAATAAATTCGTATTTAAAGTGCCGTTGCCGTTATTATTATTCGGGGATCTTGCAACGGTAGACTTTTCGGAAGTCTGGAATGTAAAATTTGTTATTTTTTGTTTTATCGTAACGTTAATCTGCATTATAATTTCAGCGGGAATTTCCTGCCTTTGGAAGGATAAGTCTATCCGTGGGGAATTTATTCAGGCTTCTTATCGAAGCAGCGCGGCGCTTCTTGGTATTGCATTTATCCAAAATATTTATGGAAATGCGGGTATGGCGCAGTCATGATCATCGGCAGTGTTCCGCTTTATAATATTATGGCGGTTGTTGTTCTGTCCTTTTTCAAACCGGGACAGAGCAAGATTGATAAAGAGGTATTAAAGAAAACTTTAAAAGGAATTATTACCAACCCGATTATTATTGGAATTGTGGTTGGACTTCTCTGGTCGGCATGCCGTCTTCCATTTTCCGGAATCCCGCGAAGACGGTGACAAGTATTGGAAATATGGCAACTCCGATGGGACTTATGGCAATGGGAGCGACCTTTGATATCCACAAAGCTTCTGCGAAAGCCCAACCGTCTATTGTGGCGGCTGTTATGAAGCTTGTCGGATTTGCGGCAGTCTTTCTGCCAATCGCAGCCGGCTGGGATTTAAGAATGAAGAAATCGTTGCAATCCTTGTTATGCTCGGATCTGCGACGACTGTAAGTAGTTATGTTATGGCAAAAAATATGGGACATGAAGGTGTCCTTACTGCCAGTACAGTAATGCTTACCACTATGTTCAGTGCATTCACATTGACCGGGTGGCTGTATATATTGAAAACTTTAGGAATCGTGTAATAAAGAAGCTGAATTTCGCTCATGAACATTCCGCGCACGAAACATTCCGATGAGCCGAAAACAGTAATCATGTTCAGCAAGTGCCTCCATGATTACTTCGTCTCATCTCCATTGTGCTTAAGTCATGTGCCTGAGAGAAATTCAGCTTTTTATATTATGTTTGTGTTTCACGGGAAGATAGGGTACAATTAAGATTAACAACGAAGAATTGGAGGGCTTTTGTATGGGGATTTATTTGAATCCGGACAGCAGTAAGTTTGAGGAAGCTGTGAATTCAGATATCTATATAGATAAGACAGGATTGTTGATTTACACCAATTCTGTTTTGCATACGATGCAAAAATACATTTGTATTAGTCGTCCAAGACGCTTTGGGAAATCTATTGCGGCAAATATGTTGACAGCATATTATAGCCGCGGCTGTGATACAGAACAATTGTTTTCACAGTTTGAAATTTCAAAGGATAATGGATTTTAAAAAAGTATCTGAATCAATACGACACGATTTCTGTAAATATGCAGGAGATTTTGAGCAGGAGCCATAATGTCTGTGAATTGATTAGCCGATTTGGCAGACTTATCATTCGGGATTTAAAAAATGAGTATCCGGATGTGGATTATTTTGATGATACAGATGTTATAGAGTGCATGCAGGATGTATACGCGCAGAAAAAACAGCCATTTATCATTATTATAGATGAATGGGACTGCATTTTCCGAGAATATAAAGAAAATAAAGAAGCTCAGGAAAAATATCTCGATTTCCTGAGAGATTTGTTAAAGGATAAGGCGTATGTTCATCTGGTGTATATGACAGGAATTCTTCCGATAAAAAAATATGGAACTCATTCAGCTTTAAATATGTTTGATGAATTTTCTATGATAGATCCGGGACCGTTGGCGAGATATGTTGGATTTACGGAAAATGAAGTGAAGAAACTGTGTGAACAGTACCAGATGGATATGGCAGAGATAAAGAACTGGTATGATGGATATTCCTTTGAAAATGGAATATCTATTTACAGTCCGCGTTGCGTGGTAAATTGCATGCGATTTGGAAAAATCGGGAATTACTGGAATCAGACAGAAACATTTGAAGCGCTGCGAATTTATATAGAGATGAATTTCGAAGGGCTAAAAGATGATGTCATAAGTATGATTGCGGGAAATGCAGTACCGGTAAATACAGGAAGCTTTGCCAATGATATGTCAACATTTCACACAGAAGATGATGTCCTGACACTTTTGATACATTTAGGATATGTATCGTATGATTATGATAATAAGACTGTAAAAATTCCAAATGAAGAAGTAAGAACTGAGTATGTGAACAGTATATCTGCTTCAACATGGGGTGAAGTATCAAAGGCATTGAAAGAGTCAGCGGACACATTGGAAGCAATCTGGCAGAAACGGCCAAAGCAGGTAGCAGAAGCCATTCGGCAGGCACATTTTGAAACTTTTCACATTCAGTACAATGATGAAAATGCAATTAAGTTATACAATTTCACTTGCATTGTACGCTGCAAGAAATTTTTATGTGATTCACAGAGAGTTGGCAGGAGGAAAAGGATTTGCAGATCTTGTTTTTCTTCCGCGAAAAAAATTTCCGGAAAAACCAGCAATTGTAGTAGAACTAAAATGGGATAAAACTGCAGAAGGAGCCATTGCACAGATAAAGAATAAGGAATATTGCAGAAGCCTTGAAGAATATGAAGGAAATATTTTATTGGTAGGTGTGAATTACAATAAACAGACAAAAGAACACGAATGTGTCATAGAAGAGTATGTAAAATAATTGTGGAAGCAGTAAAGAAAGCTAAAGCTGTAGACAGCATAAAATCCGGGGAGGGATATCTTATGAAGAAAATAGCATTTATTATCTGTTGTATTTTAACAATATCCTTGGCAGCTTGTAGCAATAAGCAGGGAAAACACTCAGAGCAGTAAGTGGGATTGTTCCGTCAACTGTGCAGAACAATCAATTCCCGATGAATATGTGATTACCTACTCTGATGAAAAATTAACATCACAGACAGGAGCGCTGACCTTCCATAATGGCAATGAATTTGAAATTACCATACATCTTCTTAATAACGGTGAAGAAGAATGGACAGAAACAATCCCGGCAGGCGGTTCTACCTGCTTAAAACAACTCAAAAAAAATATAGAGTACATCGTAGGAATACACGCAGATGTCACGGCAGTGTTTAATGGATGCTGTGAAAGCCTAGGCTTTAAAGGATTTTTTGATGATTGACGAATAATTTACACCTTATTTATACCTTTGGAAGACCGGATCGGAATAATAGAGAAATAAAGAAATAGATAAATATAACAGGAAGCAATTTTGTCATATTGGAAATAATTAAAATTTGCTGAACCGTGTTGATTTTATTGATTGAGTATAATAAAAGTAAGAACAGAAACTTCCATGTTTGAAGCGGTTACCAGAATTGACAAAGAAATGCAAGTTAGCCAATCCGGTAGTCCAGCATATTTTTTCATTGTCACCCGACGTTTTTTACAAAACATATACTTATTCCGCTTGATGCGTCATTCTTGTTCTGAAAACAGGAACAGAATCCTTACAGCGACTGTAAGTGTTATTTATTGTGCTTCTGTGCTATCATTTACCCAGAAATGGATAGGAGGCATTCACATGAAACCAATTTTGAATATTGAAAATCTTACCAAAGTCTATGGGACGTTGCCAAACCAGACGAGAGCACTGAACGGAATCACTTTTCAGGTCATGCCGGGAGAGTTTCTCGGTATTATGGGAAGCAGTGGTTCCGGCAAATCCACGCTTCTCAACTGTATTGCAACTGTGATTCAGCCTACAGGTGGAAGCATTCAGGTGGAGGGAGATACTCTGCAATCCCTCAAGGAAAAGGCTCTTGCCGAGTACCGTGGCAAAAAAGTTGGTTATCTATTCCAGAACTTTGAATTGCTGGACAACCTGACTGGCAGGGAAAATATCCTGCTCCCGACTTCCTTGCATGGGGTAGCCGAAACAGAAAGCAGCCAGCGGCTGAAGCAGTTGGCTGACTATCTGGAAATTTCTGATGTTCTGGATAAGTTTCCGTCCAAGATGTCCGGTGGCCAGCGTCAGCGTGTTGCGGCAGCAAGGGCTCTGATCTTACATCCCCAAATGATCCTTGCCGATGAACCGACGGGTGCGCTGGATTCTAAGAACGCAAGAAGTCTTATGGAGAAGCTGTCCGGCCTGAATCGTGACGAACAAGCTACGATCCTGATGGTAACCCATGATTCCAATGCCGCCAGTTTCTGTAAGCGCATCCTGTTCATCCAGGATGGCGTGATCTTTCATGAGCTTCGGCGTGGAGACGAAAGCCAGCAGGAGTTCTACGGGCGCATCCTGAAGGTGATGGCGCAACTGGGAGGGGGCAGCGCAAATGTTCTCTAATCTCATTCTTCGGAACAGTCGCCGCAGCCGAAAGGAAAACGGTCTGTTTTTCAGCTCCCTGGTGATTTCTATTGTTGCATTTTACATGATTCTTTCCATCTCCACTCAAGATGTGATGCTCTTTTTGCAGAAAATGGAGAGTGACGCAGTTGACAAACTCCTGCTTCTGATTCCTGCGTTTTATGGGATGACCCTCGGTATTCTGTTCTTTTTGATCTATTTTGCCTGCAAGTATCAGTTCGAGCGCAGACGGCATGAGTTTGGTGTTTATCTAATGTTGGGGATGCGTAGAAGTAAACTGTTTGGTATGCTTCTGGCGGAAGATTTCCTGACCAGTATTCTTGCCATGCTCATAGGATTACCTGTGGCTGTGGTGCTTTCAGAAATTGTCAGTCTTGTTACCGCCAAACTGGTAGGCATGGGGATCATCGGTCATCAGTTTTCTTTATCCTGGTCTGCGATTGAATGGACGCTGGCAGGATTTCTGGCAATTAAGCTGACGGCACTTCTGATTTTGAGTGGACGAATCAGCCGCCAAGAGATCGGTACTTTGCTATCCCAGCCAACGAACCACCCCAAAAAGCAAATGCCATCTGTTATCTATGGACTGGCTGCTATATGCGGAAGTGTGATGTTGGCAGTGGCTTACTACATGGCGATTCAGAGAATTGCATGGACAAAGGTAAGTATGATGGGACTGACTTTGCTGTTGGGCATAGTTGGTACGATGCTGCTTTTCTATGGGATGCGTGCGCTGATTGCTTTGATTGTTAAGAAAGGAAAAGGAAATAAGCAGCTGCATGTATTTACCTTCCGGCAGATTCAGGAGAATGTCATTCATCAGTCAAACTCCATTGCCATCAGCTCCCTGCTGATTCTGGCAGCGCTGTGTTGTTTTGGTGCGGGCGTAGGAATTGCAGGAACGAATAGCCTGTCTTCTGACCATGTAATCGACTATACTTTTGAAGATCATACTGCAGAAGATTCATCGCAGGTTCTTCCGAATATAAAGGCAGCCCTGAAAGAAAACGGTTTGGAAAATCAATTTTCAGAGCTTTTTGAAATGAGGGTTGGGAGTATTCACACCACAGAAGATTATGATAATGCCTACAGCATGGACGTTGTTATGGACTCTCTTCGAAGCCTGCCCCAGTCGGAAGACCGGGATGTCCTTTTGAACAATCTTGATTATGCCACATACCCATATTTGATTTGTTTATCGGACTATAATCGTTTGTTGGAATTGTCCGGCAATCCGGCTCTCCAATTAGGCGAAAAGGAGGCCGCTGTCTATATTGATACAGAGTTTACTACGGTAAGCCGTACCGCAATGCTGAACCAAGTATTGGCCGGGCATCCCAAGGTGGAACTGATGGTAGTCCGATTTATCTTACAGGAGAGGTTCAGTCTGTGAATTTGGTCACGGACCGTTCTATAACCTTGTCCTTTGCATTGATTCTTCCGGATGAAGCATTCCTATATTATAGCCAGGGGATGTATGATACCTATGTCAATGCGGTGCTCAGTGAACAGGCTCTGGATGGAAATAGCCTTATGACTGCATATTTGGATTTGAACGAGAAGCTGGACGAAACTGGCATTGAATATGAAAGCTATCTTCAGAATATGGGTCGTCAGCTTTTCTACACCATAGCATCCAGTTATATTACCCTATATCTAGCAATTGTTTTCCTGGTAGTTGCCAACACCATCGTGGGTGTTCAGTTCCTGATGAGTCAGCAGAAAACCGGGCGCAGATACCAGACTCTGATCCGCCTGGGAGCTACTTACGAAACCCTTTGCCAGTCTGCTGGAAAGCAAATTACCTGGTTTATGGGACTTCCTGTATTGGTTGCGGCTGTCAGCAGTCTGTTTGGAGTCAGGGCGTTATTTACAGGGATACTCTCGTCTCGAACCCGTGGGACAGTGTCTGAAATGCTGCTTGTATCTGCTACTATGATTTTGCTGCTTTGCGTGATAGAATATATTTATATGAGAGTGGTCAAGCGCTCCAGTGATCGGTATTTGCTGACACTGATGCAGCCACAGAGAGAAGAATAATTTGGAAGGAGGTGCTGCCGTGAAAAGAATTGCTGTTGTGGAAGATGAAGTCTATATGCGGGAAGAACTCTGCAATATGCTTCAAAAAGACGGGTATCTTGCGGAGGCAATCACCGAGTTGGAAGATGCCGTTCGGCTCCTGGCAGCCCTTCGTCCTGACCTTGTGATTCTTAGACCTGAATTTGCCGGAGATCAGTGGCTTTCAAATCTGCCAGGAACTAAAGAATAAAACCGCTATCCCCGTCCTGGTACTGACTTCCAGAGATCAGGTAAAGGATGAACTGCAAGCGTTCCACTTGGTGCTGATGAATATTTGACGAAGCCGTGCAGAAAAGATCGACTTCTTGCCAGGGTATCTAATATTCTCAAAAGGTATGAAGGCCGTACCAATCTCATAGAGGGACCAGATTTCCTGTTAGACCAGCAGACCTACACGCTTTATATTCATAATACCTCTGTCGTGCTTCCAAAAAATCAGGGAAAACTGTTGGTTGCTCTTTTGTCCGGCGGCGATGCTCTGGTCACGACGGAGCAACTTTGCATAGCACTATGGGGAACCACGGAATACATAGACGAAAATGCCTTGCAGGTTAATCTGACCAGGCTGAAAAAGACGATGTCCGGTCTTGAGATGAAGCAGCGAATCGTTGCGGTTCGTGGGATGGGCTATCGTCTGGAAACGGGGGTGGCTCCATGAAGCGGCTTTGGCGCATGATAGAACGGTACTACCCCTGGCTGCTGTTGCTGTTGGGCGTGGATTGCTTTTGTGCTATCATTCTTTGGATTTCTGACATTCAGGCATTTCAAACCTTGAGTGGGTTAGTAGTTCTGACAAGCCTCCTTTTGTTTTCAGCAATTCTGTTTGTACTAAACAAGCGGGAGACCACCCGCCGAGAGCTGTTCCGGGATTTCCTCAGTGATCCTACCATCTGCAACGAGGAACGGCTGCTCAGTGCCATCAGCCGGAAGAAGGAGAATCTATCCGGCTTCTGGCATCAGTTTTACAGGAACACAAAACTGAGAGTAACAGTATGGCAGATGCCCTACAGGACTATGAAGAATATGTGGAGGGCTGGGCACATGAAGCGAAAACGCCCTTATCGTTGTTGACCATGCTCCTGGATAATCGGAGCAACGAAATGTCTCCTCCCCTGCAAGCAAAACTGGATTATGTCCGCAGTCAGCTTCAGGAGGATGTCACTCAGATGTTATACTATGCCCGGTTAAAGAGCAGTACAAAGGATTATCAGTTTAAGGATATCAATTTGAATGACTGCTTGGGGGAAGTTCTGGAGGACTATGCCCCACTTCTGGAAGAAAAGCAGTTTGTAATTATCAATAAACTGCAATCTGAAACAGTCTATACAGACCGTAGAGGGCTTCAGTTTATGTTGGGACAGATCGTGAGCAATGCCATAAAATATAGCAGCGATAGTCCCATGCTAACAATCTCTATGATACATTCGGAGATCGCAGATGTCCTTTCAGTTGAGGATAATGGCATCGGTGTAAAAAAATATGATCTGCCGTATATTTTTCAAAAGGGCTTTACCGGGGATTCTACTGACAGCAGAAAGAAAGCTACCGGTATAGGGCTTTACCTGGTTAAGAAGATGGCTGACGATCTAAACCTTCGTCTGGAAGCTGCTTCCCCGTGGGAAAAGGGCTTTAAGATAGTCATCTTCTTTCCAAAATTGAGATCCAACGGAGGAAAATAATATAAGCAAAAAACGGGGCTGTAAAATAAGTCTCTGCTAAAGAAACGCTAGTTCCGACAAATGCTGGTTCTGGCGTTTCTTTACATTAATATATGTTTTTTGAAAATCGTCACTGTTTTATGTAAAAAGGGTACACTTAATAAGCTTGGATAGATTTCTTCTGTACGTCCATATTTTTTATATCTTACATGTTGTTTTCGTTTGAAAAGAAATTTACGTCCATTAGGCATATAGGATTTCCGTTCTCATCTCTTATATAGTTTACAGCACGATAAGGATTCGTGTGATGTTTTTTATCTGCCGTTTCTTTTTTGTACATGGTAAATATCATTAAATTTTTCCATTAAAGGTACAAAGCATTCCATGCCTTGTCTTCCATAAAATCAATTCTACGTTAAAAACATACCGTCTAGACAGCTATTTTTTAAGCTATCATTAATATATAGGCTCAAATGGTGAAAGTGCCCATTTGGGCCTATTATTGTATGAATTCATACATTACAACCAGAGCAAGATCCACCCGTGTATTACAGTATTGTCATTTTGACAATATTGTATTACTTACGAGTGGCAGACTTGATGGGGATTACGTCCCCATACCCACGTGAAAATATAATTGCTGGCAATTACATTTTAGCAGATATGCAGGCATATCTGAATAAGCGTCATAGACAACAAAATAAGGAAATTTTGATAAGGCATTCACCTGGAATAGGTGAGTGTTTTTTTGTTTTCAAATATTCAATTAATCAAAAAATTAAAAAAATTTCATTAGGGGCTGTAAAAATGCCTCTCAGCGTTTCGTTTATGTAAGGTATTTGGACAGGAAAATTTAAAAAATTTTAATCAAGTAACCTTGTATTTATGCCTTCATCTTTTGATATGTGTAAGGACATTTTTGAGCCGGTATAAAAATGATTTTTACAACAATTAGAAACAGAAACGAGGCGAGAAAAGAATGAAATATGAATACATGAAGGAGTCAGAGCAGATGCTTCAGTACTTCCAGTTTCCGAAGTTTTTGCTCAAACTGCGCATTTCCCAAACTGCAAAATTTCTTTATATGATTTTGTATGACCGGGCACGGATATCGAGAAAGAATAGCTGGATAGACAAGTATGGAAATGTTTATCTGATTTTTCCGATAGAGGAATTGTCTGCTCAAATCGGCAAATGTAAATCTTCTGTAAAAACAGCATTGAAGGAATTGGATGATGTGGGACTATTGGTTCGCAGATCCGGTGGATTTTCAAAACCAAATCATTTATATGTAAAAATTCCATCTGATGAGATAGATTTACAGCCGGTTGACAATAAGGCGGTTGAAAAGATGGCTATAACAGAGTCAGAAAAGCAACCATCATCTAGCCATAAAAATGGCTGCGCAGAAGTCGGAAATGTGGCATCTAGTAAAGTAACTGAGAAATATAAAAGAAATAAATATCATGAAGTAAATTATTGCTATGGGGAAGGAGAGAGTTTGTGATGAGAGAAGAAGATACTGTATGTGTAGGCAGTGATGGCTTGAAATACTGCAAAGTCTGTGGGGAAGCGAAAGAAGCATTTTTTCCTGAGGGTGGATTTATGGGGATGAAGAAACATTCCAGGCAATGTGCCTGTGACAGAAAAGCGTATGAAGAAGAACAAAAATATTTTAAAGACAAAGAGCACCGGGAATTAGTCAGCAGAAATACGAGCATCTGTTTTGACGAGAGCAGAATGGAAGAGTGGACATTTGAGAATGCAGATATGTCAGATACGGTAATGCATAGAGCAAAAAAATATGTTGATAACTGGGAGGAAATGAAAAGAAATCATATAGGCTGTTTGTTCTGGGGACCGGTTGGTACCGGGAAAAGTTTTATTGCGGGGTGCATTGCCAATGAACTTCTTAAGCAAGAAGTAATGGTAAAGATGACAAATTTCAATACCATTATTGATGATATATTTCCACTGGCAGACAAAACGGAATATATCAATGCATTGGCGTCTTATCAGCTTTTGATTATTGATGATCTTGGAGTGGAACGAAATTCAGAATATGCGTTAGGAATTATTTTTAGCGTCATAGATCGAAGAATCCGTTCAGGACGACCTTTGATCATTACGACCAATCTTCCGCTGAAAGAAATAAAAAACGAGACCATGTTAGATAAAAGACGTATCTATGACCGTATTTTAGAAATGTGTACGCCTATGTATGTTGGAGGCACAAGTAAGAGAGAAGTGATTGCAAGTATGAAAATGGAGAAAGCGAAAACGTTGTTGAATACAAACAGAGGGGAGGAGGAATGCGAATGAATCATACAGAAAAAACAATACCTGTTTGGAAGAAATATTCTTTAAATGTTTCCGAAGCAGCAGAATATTATGGAATCGGAGAAAAGAGATTAAGACAGATCGCAGGTGAAAATGAAGGAGCAGATTTTATTTTGGAAGTGGGTTCTCATATCCGATTTAAAAGGAAATTATTTGAAGATTATCTGGATACAGCCAGCACAGTTTAAGTGACAGAATAGAAGAAATAGTAATGAAAATAATATTCATTTTATCTTAGCGAAGGAAAGGTCTTGTGGTATAATGAATAAACCGAGACGGTCTTCCAAGTTAAATGAACATTTGATGAAGGAGACTAAAATATTATGAGTGAAAAAAGGAGAGATCATAGAGGACGTATATTACACAATGGAGAAATACAGTTATCTGATGGCAGATATCGATTTAAGTATGTCGATGAGATGGGAAAGGAGTGCTGCGTATATAGCTGGCGCTTAGACCATAACGATGCAACTCCGAAAGGAAAGCGCCGTACTTTGTCGCTTCGGGAGATGGAGAAGAAAATCCAGGCGGACCATTTTGAGCAGATTGCAACAAATGGCGGAAATATGACGGTACTGGAACTGGTTGAAAAATATACATCAACAAAAACCGGTGTCAGACCTACTACAGTTGCAGGATACGGAACAGTTATCAATTTATTGAAGAAAGATCCATTTGGAAAAAGAAGGATTGATACGGTTCGGATTTCGGATGCAAAATGTTGGCTGATACATCTTCAGCAGGTAGAAAAGAAAAGTTATAGTTCCATCCATTCAATCCGAGGAGTTCTTCGTCCGGCATTTCAGTTGGCAGTGGATGATGACCTGATCAGGAAAAATTCATTTCAGTTTCAGCTAATGGAAGTGGTTGTGAATGACAGTGTGACAAGAGAGGCAATCAGCAGGGCTGAGGAACGAAAGTTCCTACGGTTTGTGAAGGAGGATCCTCATTTTTGCAGGTATTATGAGGGGATTTACATATTATTTAAAACCGGCCTTCGCATCTCGGAATTTTGTGGTTTGACCATTTCTGACATTGATTTTAAGGAGCATACGATCAACATTGATCATCAATTGCAGAAAAAATCAAAAATCGGATATTATATTCAAGAGACTAAAACAACCAGCGGAACGAGAAAGATACCTATGACTGCAGATGTAGAGGAATGCTTTCGGAAAATAATAGAAAAACGAAACCCACCCAAAGCAGAACCTATGGTAGATGGAAAAAGTGGATTCTTATACTTTGATAAAAATGAAAGTATCTGTTATTCCCTGCACTGGGAGCATTATTTCCAACACATCATTCAGAAGTATAATAATACTTACAAAGTACAGATGCCTGTCATTACACCGCATGTATGCCGACACACCTATTGCTCAAATATGGCAAAATCCGGAATGAATCCAAAAGCATTGCAATATTTGATGGGCCACTCAGATATCAGCGTAACGCTGAATACATATACGCATGTAAATCTTGAGGATGCCAGGGAAGAAGTTGCCCGGATTCAGGTTGTGTAATTACGATTTTTAATTGAAAATAGCAAGGTGTAAAATGGAAAAACATACACCTTATTTTACACCTTTTGCTGACGATATTATGCGAAAATAAACCAGGTTATGCCAGAAAGCAAAAATTTACAAAGGCTTACAAAGCCCGAAAAACCAAGAAAAACTAAGAAATGCGAGGTTATGCAACAATGATAAAAGTACTATTTGTTTGCCACGGCAATATCTGCCGCTCAACCATGGCAGAATACGTAATGAAAGATCTAGTAAAGAAAGCGAACCTAGAGTCATCCTTCTACATCGACTCCGCCGGAACCAGCAACGAAGAAGACGGCAATCCGGTTCACTACGGAACGCAGAACAAGTTAAGAGAAGAAGGAATCCCATGCGGTAACCACAGAGCACGCCAGATGACGAAAAAAGACTATGAAGAATTTGATTACCTGATCGGCATGGAGCAGTGGAATATCCGCAACATCAACCGCATCATCGGAAAGACCCGGAGCATAAGGTGCATTTGTTACTGGAATATGCAGGAGAGGCAAGAGACATTGCAGATCCGTGGTACACGGGGAATTTTGACGTGACTTATGACGATGTGAAAGAAGGCTGCGAGGCATTCTTGCAATATCTGATGGAGAATGAACCGTTATATTAGAAACAATAGGAGTAAACAATAAAAAGGAATCATCTTAAGTATTCAGATAATTTTGTATACATTTGATGATTCCTTTACATTTTTTCGAAAATAATTTCATAGAATTTAATGTAATATAAACTCCGGGTACAATTTTACATAGATTTAACATAGATTTGATATAGGCTGCATACACCTTCGTTACAATAAGCCCGTAACGTCGAGGGAACATCATGTGTTCGAAAGAAACTGCCGGCGGCAGGTTCTACAGAAGACGAATGAAGGAGAATGGGAAAATATTATGAATGAAAAATTGCAGATAATATTCGGGCTTTTAGGAGGCCTGGCAGTCTTTATTTATGGAATGAATATGATGAGTGAGTGCCTGCAGAAAGCGGCAGGAGAAAAGATGAAAAGCATCCTGGCACTTCTGACTAAGAATCCGGTACTTGGGGTTATTGCAGGAGCACTTACTACAGCGGTATTACAGAGCAGTAGTGCGACAACCGTTATGGCGATCGGTTTTGTCAGTGCGGGACTTATGAGTCTTCCACAGGCAATCTCAATCATCTTTGGTGCGAACATCGGTACGACGATGACGGCACAGATCATCGCATTTAAGATCAGCGATTACATCTATATCATTATCTTTATTGGATTTATCATTTCGTTTATTGCGAAATCTGAAAAAGTGAAGAGTATCGGTCAGACAATCTTCGCATTTGGTCTGTTATTCCTTGGAATCGAGACCATGGGAGATGTTATGAAACCGCTGGCATCCAGCCCAGTGTTCACGAATCTGATTGAAAGAGTAGCACATATTCCGGTACTTGGGGTATTTGTCGGAACACTAATGACACTGGTAGTACAGAGTAGTAGTGCGACGATTGCAGTATTGCAGAACTTTGCATCACAGCCGGGACCTGATGGTGTGACAAGTATGCTTGGACTTGCAGGTGCGATCCCAATCCTTCTTGGAGATAATATCGGTACTACAATTACAGCACTTCTGGCAAGTATCGGTCAGACAAAAGATGCGAAACGTACAGCAGTTGCACACTGTATTTTCAACATTTCCGGATGTTTGCTATTTATCTGGTTTGTGAAACCATTTGCAGCGCTGATCCAGCATATTTCTCCGAAAGGACCAGAAGTTGAGGTGATCTCAAGACAGATTGCAAATGCGCATACATTATTCAATATTACAATGACACTAATCTGGGTCTGTCTGATCAAATTCATGGTGAAGATTGTTATGACGTTGATTCCGGATGGAAAAGCAGTCGATATGGATTCTGCAAAACCGGTATTTTTGGATGATAAGATCATAAACCAGCCGGCAGCGGCACTTCAGTTGGTTGCAAAGGAAATTCTTCGTGTGAGTGAAATGGTTAAAGTTGTTGTGGCAGATACGATCACAATTGTCAAAACTGAAGATATGAATGAATTGGAACCACTGCAGGAAAAGGGACTGCAGATTAAGAAACTGACGGATCAGATCACGGAATATCTGGCAGCTTTGTTCTCTGCCGGAACAATGACAGAGCAGCAGGCTGCACAGACGGCAAGTCTTATGTACATCTTAAGCGATGTGGAACGTATGGGAACGCTGAGTGTAGAAGTTGCCAAATGTGTACAGGAAAAGATTGAAAACAGATACAAATATACACCGGAAGCGATGGAAGAGTTGCAGAAAAGCCTGAAGACACTGGAGAAGATGTTTACCGATTCAATCAAGGCATTACAGGGTGATAAGTCAGTTCAGACAGAGAAGCTGATCAAACGGAAAGATAAGATCATGGATCTGGATCTGAAGATGCGAAAAGCACATGTACAGCGTGTCAATAAAGGAAAATGTAAAGCAAGCCTTACGACACCATTTACGAATATCTTGCATCTGATCGATCGTATGGGAAACAGCTGTGTCAACCTTGCAGATGTTGCGTCTAATGAAATCAGTCTGAAGTATTTTATGGTAAATTAAGAATATGAGAGATAGAAAAGCCTTTGTGGATATTAAAATGATATCTGCAAGGGCTTTTTTTAATCATCCTGTGTTCTGTAGATAGCTAAGTATGCAAGAAAAATTGCCAGTGTTATTTAGGGTAAATACATAGAAAACAAAATTCGAGACATACTATAAAAGAAAAATAATGAAAAATACATGAAGAAAGACAAAGTATAAAAAGATAGCAAGCAATTTAAAAAGGAGGAAGTATCATGGACACATCAACATACGAAATTCTGAAGGAATGTAATTCTGGATGCCGGATGGCACTGAATAGTATCGAGCAGTTGGCGGTATATCTGAAAAGTCAGGAGCTTCAGGACTTGTTCTGTAAATATAAAGAAGACTATGAAAAAATGGAGAAGGAATCAATAAGATTGTCAGAAGGAAAATTGCAGGAGGAAAAGCTGTCAGAAAAGGCAGCAGAGACATTTGCCTGGATCAGTGCTGAAGTAAAGATGATGCTCAATGATGACAGTTCGAAGATTGCGGAAATGATGATCGACGGGGCAAATATGGGAATAAAATCCATTACAGAGAAATTAAATCGTTATCCGGAAGCGGAAAAAGAAAGCATTTCACTTGCAAAGAAATTTGAAAAGACATGTGAAAAACTGATTCAGGATATGAAGAAATATTTGTAAAATATTATGATTTTTCGTGGAATATGCAGCCCAAAATATTAGAAAACGAAAAAATAACTCTTTACATTTTCCTTGATTTTGGATACATTATTGTTATAAGGTTTTAAATCAAGGGGAAAATTATGAAAGATATATCAGAAAAAAGATTGAGCGACTATATGGCGGAACAGATCGCTGATGAAATATTGTCCGGAAGAATTCCCGGAGGAAGTCAGTTAAAACAAGAAGAACTGGCAGAAGCGTTTGAAGCTTCCAGAATTCCAATCCGGGAAGCTTTCCAGATCCTGGAAAATCAGGGGTTAATTATCCGCCTTGCAACCAGAAGAATTACTGTGACAGAATTGGATAAAGAACAGATATGTCTGATCTACAGTATGATTTCGGAGATGACAAAGAAGGCATTGAAGAGTCTGAAACATAGTGGAAAGACTGCGCAGTTGGAAGAGTTGCTTATGACATCGGGATTGTCAGGAGAGGTACAGCCTGCAGAAGCCATGTGTGATCTGGTGGAAAATGAGTATATCAAAAGACTTTTAAGAAATGCCAGTGACAGCTATATCCGTTTTGCACTATCAACGGGACATTATGCAGATAAGATAAAAGAAGAAAAGGATAAGATGACAGAACTTTTAGAAAATGGGGAACTGAAGAAGTAGAAAAATCTCTGGAATGTATATTTTAAATTGCTTGCAAGAGCGGTCAATGAAGAGAGAGGGATGAATGAATGAATGGATTAAAACCAATTAAGATGCCGTCGGCCAAGGAAAAGGTAGCGGCAGAACTTAGGAAGCAATCTTGTCCAGGCAGATGAAAGAAGGAGAAGTCCTTTCACTGGAAAGTGTAGCCACACAGTTAAATGTATCGGCGATGCCGGTAAGAGAGGCATTTCAGATACTTGCAAGAGATGGGTTAATACAGTTGCGCAAGAACAAAGGAGCTGTAGTACTTGGAATTACGGAAACTTATATTAAAGAACATTATCAACTTCGTGCAATTTTGGAAAGTGCGGCAGCATTGCTTGCAGCAGAGCCGGAGACGGACATATCGGAGATAGAATCCGTGTACGAAGAAGCAGAAGAGGCTCTGAAGGAAGGCAATTTAAAGCAATATACAGATCTGAACCGTGCATTTCATCATGAGATCTGGTCTGCAGCAGGTAACCAGAAGATGAAAAATATGATTTCTGAATTATGGAATGGTCTGTCTATGGGCAGCATGGTATCAGAAGAGGATTATGCGAAAGTGTCGATTAAAGAACATGAAAGGATATGGAGAGCAATCAAGGCTCATGATCAGAAGGAAGCACAGAAGGCGATGTATGATCATATTATGCGGAGCCGGGATGATATGCTTACATATTATAAATAATTAGTGCGTTGTTATTTACCTTTGTGGTAAATAACAATGCACTTTTTTTGTCTAAGTATGCAAGAAAAGTTGCCTGTGGCAGGTCCTTTCAATACAAAAAACGCTGAATATGGTGATTTTGAACAAAAGACGATATACAGTTTTATAACATATGCCAAAATCTATAAATACCTATTGACATTTTTATTATTAAGGAGTATTTTATAATCAAGATTTGGATACAAAATCAAATATCATACATCAAAGATCAAACAAAAACGTATCCGAGAAATCGAACGAAATAATTACAAGGAGGTAATGAAGATGAGTCAGATAACAATTACATTACTGTTTCTGGCATTTGCAATCATCATGTTCATGCTTGAAAAGATTCCGCTTGGGGTAACATCGATGATTGTCTGTGTGGGACTGGTAGTCACAGGGGTATTGGACTGGCAGACTGCATTCTCGGGATTCATCGACAGCAATGTAATCTTATTTGTTGCAATGTTCATTGTCGGTGGAGCACTGTTTGAGACGGGAATGGCGAACAAGATCGGAGGAGTGGTTACACATTTTGCCAAGACAGAAAGGCAGCTGATCATTGCGATCATGGTGATCGTCGGAGTGATGAGCGGTTTCCTTTCCAACACAGGAACAGCCGCAATCCTCATTCCGGTAGTTATCGGTATTGCTGCAAAATCAGGATATTCAAGATCAAGACTGTTAATGCCGCTGGTATTTGCAGCAGCCATGGGAGGTAACCTTTCACTGATCGGTGCACCTGGTAACATGATCGCACAGTCATCCATGGAGAAGATTGGACTGAAATTCGGATTCTTCGATTATGCGAAAGTAGGTCTTCCAATTTTGGTCGTAGGAATTATTTTCTTCGCACTGTTCGGATACAAATTCCTGCCGGATAAAGTGGACACAAGCGGTGAGGGAATCTTTGATGAGACAAAAGATTTCAGCAATGTTCCAAAGTGGAAACAGACCCTTTCACTGATCATCCTGTTATTAACACTTCTGGGAATGATTTTTGAAGATCAGATTGGTATTAAGTTATGTGTCATAGGATGTGTGGGAGCACTTGCACTGATCGTTACAGGCGTTATCAGTGAGAAAGACGCACTCCTTTCCATCGACTTGAAGACGATCTTCTTATTCGGAGGTACGCTTTCCCTTGCGTCTGCACTGGAAGCAACCGGTGCCGGAGAACTGATCGCAGATAAAGTAATCGGAATGCTGGGAGATAACCCTTCACCATACATATTAACATTTGTAATCTTCATGCTCTGCTGTATCATGACAAACTTTATGTCAAACACAGCAACGACAGCACTGATGGCTCCGATCGGAGTATCCATCGCACAGGGCATGGGTGCAGATCCAAGTGCCGTACTGATGGCATGTGTAATCGGAGGATCCTGTGCATTTGCAACACCAATCGGAATGCCGGCCAACACCATGGTAGTAACGGCAGGAGGATATACGTTCAAGGATTATGCGAAAGCAGGTATTCCTATGATCGTAGTAGCAACCATAGTAAGTATGATCTTGCTTCCAATCTTCTATCCATTCTTCCCATAAACATAAGGAAGTATTTGACCTCTAATCTCCATAAAAACGGAAGATGTAAGCAGACATACCTCTCATGACAGTTTGTGATAAAAGTTTTCGCTGTCTTTCATCACAATACTGTTGTGGGAATATAGATAGGAACTAAAAATTTTTAATAGAATTTCAAGGAGGATATGAAAATGTCTAAAGAACAACAGGTAACACAACTTACAGATTATATGGCAAAATTTATTGCACATATCGCAAAGAAACTGCCGGATGATGTCATTGAAAAATTAACAGAGCTGCGTGAGAAAGAAGACAGCCCGCTTTCAAAGGTAATTTATGACACCATGTTCAAGAACCAGGAACTTGCTGTAAAACTGAACAGACCAAGCTGTCAGGATACAGGTGTATTACAGTTCTGGGTAAAATGTGGAACAAAATTCCCACTTATCGACGAACTGGAAGGACTTCTGAAAGACGCTGTTGTGAAAGCAACATTTGAAGCACCTCTCCGTCACAACAGTGTAGAGACATTTGATGAATACAACACAGGAAAGAACGTAGGAAAAGGAACACCGACTGTATTCTGGGATATCGTTCCAAACTCAGACAAATGTGAGATCTATACATACATGGCAGGGGGCGGATGTACTCTTCCTGGAAAAGCTATGGTTCTGATGCCGGGTGAAGGATACGAAGGAGTTACAAAGTTCGTTATGGACGTTATGACAACATACGGATTGAATGCCTGCCCTCCGCTTCTCGTTGGTGTAGGTGTGGCAACATCTGTTGAGACGGCAGCACTTCTTTCTAAGAAAGCACTGATGCGTCCGATCGGATCACACAATGAGAACGAAAGAGCAGCTAAGATGGAGACTCTTCTCGAAGACGGAATCAATGCAATCGGCCTTGGACCACAGGGTATGGGCGGAAAATATTCTGTAATGGGCGTTAATATTGAGAACACAGCACGTCATCCGTCTACAATCGGTGTAGCTGTTAACGTAGGATGCTGGAGCCACAGAAGAGGACATATTGTATTTGATAAGGACCTGAACTACACAATCACAACACATACGGGGGTAGAATTATAATGGTAGAAGTAAAGAACGGTAAAAAAATCTTAACAACACCTATTTCAGCAGAAGACTTAAAAGATATCAAGATCGGTGACATCGTATATCTGAACGGAAGCATGACAACATGTCGTGACGTTGCACACCGCCGTCTGGTAGAAGAAGGAAGAGAACTTCCTGTAGATGTAAGAAACAACGCAATCTTTCATGCAGGACCGATCATCCGTCCACTGGAAAATGACAAATTCGAAATGGTATCTGTAGGACCGACAACAAGTATGAGAATGGAAAAATTCGAGTATGAATCGTAAAAGAAACTGGTGTACGTGTAATCATCGGTAAAGGTGGTATGAAAGAAAATACAGAGCGTGCATGTAAAGAATTCGGAGCAATCCACTGCGTATTCCCTGCAGGTAACGCTGTAGTAGCTGCTACAGAAGTAGAAGAGATCGTAAGAGCCGAGTGGAGAGATCTTGGTATGCCGGAGACACTCTGGAACTGCCGCGTAAAAGAATTCGGACCACTGATCGTTTCTATCGATGCAAACGGAGACAACCTCTTTGAAGAAAGAAAGATTGAATACAATAAGAAGAAAGATGCTGCTACAGAAGAGATTTGTAAGCATGTAAGCTTTATTAAATAATTAGGATAATAATTACAGTAAATCCTTGAGAACCCTTTTATACTAATGTAAGTTATGCAGTTTTCCCCCGGGCGATTCCTCCTAAAGAGCCCGGGGGATTTTTATACCAAACTAAAAATGTTCTGTCCTCTAACAAAAATTATGTGGTATAATGCTCAAAGTTGAATTGATTTTGTATAAAAACTGGAGGAAGAATCAATGTTATATACAATCCCGGATTATTACCATGAATTTTCCTGTATTGCAGGCGAATGTGAAGATACATGCTGCGCCGGCTGGCAGATTGTGGCGGACGAAGCAGCGTTGAAAAAATATAAGAAAGTAACCGGATCATTTAGAAAAAGATTAAGAAAGTCCATTAACTGGAAAGAAGGAACCTTTAAGCAGGACAAGAATAAGCGCTGTGCCTTTTTAAATGATGAAAATCTTTGTGATATGTATACAGCACTCGGTGAAAAAAGTCTGTGCCGGACTTGTAAGATGTATCCAAGACACGTAGAAGAATTTGAAGATGTCCGAGAGATGACGTTGTCTGTATCCTGTCCGGAGGTGGCAAGAATTCTGCTTGGTAAAAAGGAACCGGTGCGCTTTCTGACATATGAAAGCAACAAGGAAGAAGAATATGATGATTTTGATCCATTCTTGTATTCAAAATTGGTAGATGCAAGAAAAGTGATGATCAATATCCTTCAGGACAGAAGTAAGAGACTGGATCTGCGGGTTGGTCTGGTGCTGGCGATCGCACATGACTTGCAGGTGCGGATCAAAAGAGAAGATATCTTTTCCATTGATGATGTATTTGAAAAATATCAGACGGAGAAGGCGGTGCAATTCGTTGAAGCAAAATTATCAGAAGATGAGAACTATGCATTTATTAAGAAAATGTTCCGGAATCAGTATCTGATGGAACGCTTAAGGGATGACTGGGAACCGCATCTTCTTGAGGCAGAAAGTTTACTTTACGGAGATATTGGTTGCAGCGACAGTGAAGAACAATGTACAAAGTACAAAGAACAGTATACAAAGAACAAACGAGAATTTCACGAATGGCTGAATACATATATGCCAGATTATGAGATCCAGTATGAGCAGTTACTGGTGTACTTTATCAGCACTTATTTCTGTGGTGCAGTGTATGACGGGGAAGCTTATGTAAAGGTACAGATGGCGGTTGTCAGTGTACTTTTGATCCACGAACTTCTGCTGGCACAGTGGCTGAAGAATGAGAAGACACTGGAGATGGAGGATGTGATAGATACCGTATATCGTTATTCCAGAGAACTGGAGCATTCCGATCCGAATCTGAACCTGATGGAAAAGCTGATGAGGAGAGATCTGTTATCCTGGTTTAAGAAAGAAAATGACGGTGATAAGGAGATGGACAGGCATTAAAATTGAAACTACAGTTGCAAAATACCATACAGGTATGTTATAACTTTTAGAAGGGAATGAAGTTCTCCCTTAGTGATCATACTAGAACCGCTTATAAAGCTGATGACTTCTGCGAATAATGACGCAGAAAGTCTCAGTCTTTTCTGCTTTATAGATCGCTATGCGGTTGAAAGAAACTGCCAGTGGCAGATTCTGTAGATAAGGAGGAATATAAAATGTTACTAAGCGTTGCGCTGATCCTGCTCTGTGGTATGGGGATGAGCTGGATCTGTAAAAAATTAAAACTGCCGGGGCTTCTGGGAATGCTTCTCACCGGTATCGTTCTGGGACCGTATGTGCTGAATCTTCTGGATGAAAATCTGTTAAATATTTCATCGGAACTTAGGAAGATGGCACTGATCATTATTCTGATGAGGGCCGGATTAGGGCTTGACATTTCCGGTTTGAAAAAAATCGGGCGTCCGGCGGTAATGATGTGCTTTGTACCGGCGAGTTTTGAGCTGTTGGGAATGTTAGTGCTGGCACCAAGGTTACTGGGACTTTCTGTGCTGGAAGCGACAATATTAGGATCTGTACTTGCGGCGGTTTCACCGGCGGTTGTCGTGCCGCGTATGGTAAGATTGATGGAAGAAGGCTATGGAACGGAAAAAGGAATCCCACAGTTGATTCTTGCGGGCGCTTCGGTAGATGATGTATATGTCATCGTATTATTTACGACCTTTTCAGGGATTATGCAGGGAAAAAGCGTATCGGTTATGAGTTTCCTGAATATTCCGATATCTATTATCTTGGGAATGATCATTGGATTACTTGCCGGATGGCTTCTTGCACGGTATTTTGAGAAAGTACATATCCGGGATACCGTAAAGGTATTAATCTTACTCAGTATTTCATTTTTACTGGTAGTGGCAGAAGATCATATGACAACTGCAATTACGTTCTCGGCGTTAATTGCAGTGATGTTTCTGGGAGTGGGCTTACAGAAATACAGGAAAGTGGCTGCAAAAAGGATTGCAGTAAAATGTGGAAAGATGTGGGTGGCAGCAGAGGTATTCTTATTCGTACTGGTTGGTGCGACTGTAAATATCGGATATCTGTCTCATGTAGGACTCAAGGCAGTCGTTTTAATCTGTGGCGCACTGATCTTCCGAATGGCAGGGGTCTTTGTATGTCTGCTTGGAACGGATATGAATGGAAAAGAAAAGTTATTTACGATGATGGCATACACACCGAAAGCAACCGTACAGGCTGCAATCGGAGGAATCCCGCTGGCGCTTGGATTTGCCTGTGGCGATGTGGTTCTGACGGTAGCGGTGCTTGCAATTGTACTGACTGCACCGCTTGGAGCATTTGCAATTGATAGCAGTTACAAAAAATTTCTGGCAAAAACTAAGTGATTCCATTGCAATGTATTCTCTGTATAAAATAAAGTAGATCCAATATCTGATTGACAAATGGCAGTTCTGTGATATCATATAAAACATATAGGAAAAGAAAGAAAACTATGTTCATAATTAAGGAACACAAAAATAACATGAAATAAACGGAGGACTGCCATATGACAAGAGAAGAAGCATGGGAATTATTAACCGAATATAATCAGGATGAATTTCATCTCCTGCATGCACAGACGGTAGAGAATACGATGGGTTATTTTGCAAGAGAGCTCGGGTTTGCGGATGAGGAAGATTTCTGGGGAATCGTAGGACTTTTACACGATCTGGATTTTGAGAAATATCCGGAAGAACACTGTATCAAATCGCAGGAGATCATGAAAGAACGGGGAATCGATGAGAAGATCATCCATGCAACGGCGAGTCACGGCTATGCGATTACAGTGGATATCAAACCGGAGCACGAGATGGAAAAAATATTGTATGCGGTTGACGAGCTGACGGGTCTGATCGGAGCTGTTGTATTGATGCGTCCGTCAAAAAGTGTACAGGATCTGACATTAAAGTCTGTAAAGAAAAAATACAAGAGCAAGAACTTTGCAGCAGGATGTTCCAGAGAAGTCATCGAACGCGGAGCGGATATGCTTGGATGGACACTGGAAGATCTGATTCAGAGAACAATTGATGCTTTGAAGACATTCCAGGATTAAAAAAGGCGAAAAAAGAATAACGGACGAATGGTTCGGAGGATTGGCATTTGTCAAAAAATGTGATATCATAGTAATTAAGTAGGAGATGAACCGGGAGAAGAGACCCGGATGAAAGGTGAAGTACTATGAAGATATCAACAAAGGGCAGATATGCACTGAGAATTATGATTGATCTGGCGGAGAATGCAAATGGGGAATATATTCGTCTGAAAGACATATCGGCAAGACAGGGAATTACATTAAAATATATGGAACAGATTATGCCGATGCTGACAAAGGCCGGATATGTAAGAAGTTATCGTGGCAATAACGGTGGTTATATGCTGGCGAAAGAGCCGGAAGAATATACAGCCGGAGATATTATCCGTACAACGGAAGGAAGCCTTGCGCCGATTGCGTGTCTGGATGACGTGCCGAATCGCTGCGAGAGACAGGATCAGTGTTCCACACTTGAGTTCTGGGAAGGACTTAAGAAAGTAATCGACCAGTATGTGGATAGTGTGACACTTGCAGATTTGGTAAATAATCATGAAGAGAAGTGCGGCAAGCTGGATCTGTAAATGTAAATGAATAAAAAACAAGAAAATGTACAGCAGGCAAAAGTCTGCTGTATTTTTTATTTTATAGGAAAGTTCGATTTTGGGCGAACCATTGAACGAAAATAGCCCGCACAGAGGCGGGCACACAGATAGAACGACACCGATTTAGAAGATGTAAAAACCTTCTACACCAGCCTCGTCATCAAACAGATTATCTTCATTTAAGAAATAATCCATATCCAGAAGATCATCTTCGCTCATGTTGCGAATGTCCATAGATGTCATTCCTTCAGGTGGATTATTTATATTTTTTTGCGTAATTCCTCAATGTTAGATTTCATGGTAATGTTCCTCCTTTAGAGGATTATAACACAGATAATCGAAAAAGAATTATGCAGAAGAACGCTTTCCACGAGATTTGGACATGGATTTCTCGTAAAGTTCTTGGAGGGATACGCGTTAGTGGTTGTAATAGAGTTCTAAAAATTCCATTTGATGGTTGCATTCAGGGTATTTCAAAGGGTCGTAACCAAAGGAAGAAAGGATAGCAGTTCGCCATTGGTTGAAACTTCGATAGATGCGACGGCATCTTTATTAAATTCAAACACATCTTCCTTTCTTCGGTTACCTTGTGTAATAACCGGATTTAATTTTGCTATCAGTTCATAACCACCTTTTTTTGCCGCCTCGATATTTGTCTTTTCAGAATAAGCCATATCTCCAATGACTGATTCAATCTGTATCCCAGCAGCTTTACTTTTTTGTACAAGTTTTGGCAGTTCTTTGCCATCTATTTTTTCGCCGCTGGTGATTGTGGCAGCTGTGATGATCCGTTCTTCTGTCATTGCTATGTGTGTTTTATATCCCCAAAATGAAGTATCGGCTGTCTTATGACCAGTTTTTGCATCTTCATCCTTTGAAGTTTCTAAATGTTCCATGTCATCAGTGACAGATTCTTCTAGTAGATTTTAATTTTTCCTGCACTTTTGGATAACTGCAAATTTCTTCATTTCCTTTTATAACATCAATAAGCTGTTTACAGTATTTTAGTTCTTTTTCTAAAGAATCATCTGTGTTTTTATCAGGAAATTTTTCTTTCATTGTTTCATCAATTTCATAGATGCTACGGCGCAGTTTTTTTGATTGTTCCTGGAGTACTTGACGGGGGAGTCTTTTGATTGTATTTTGATTTTGTATGCGTTGCATCCATAATAATGTATTTTGACTTAATAATTCCTTTTTCTAATGTTAACTGAACTGTTTTGGCAATCAGCATATCCAAAAGATTCATATCCTTTAAACGTAACTTCCGAAATTTTGTCAATGAACTTGGATTTATAACTTCATCTTCTGGAGCCATGTCCAAAAAATATTTAAAAGACATATCGTATTTAGAACGTTCAACCAGATCAATATCTGATAAATCGTAAATTGATTTCAAAAGAAGATATTTAAATATTCGGATAGGTGGAACTGCATTTCCTCCGTTATCCAGACAATAATTAGCAAGCAATGCATCATAAATAAAGCTAAAATCAACCAATTCTTTTATCTGCCGGAGAAGATTATCTTTTGGGATTATTAATTCATATATTTCCATGTAGAGATTTAGCACCAATTTCTGCTGTTGTTCGATTATAAAAACACCGCCTATATTTGATAGATACATTGTACCAAATATAGAACGGTATAATCTACTTTTTCAGTGCCCTCGAACGAGGGGCAGGGGAGTTGAATAGGCGTAGACTATTTTTGTTGACTATTGTGCAAAGAAAAAGTTTGTACGTTTGATATTCTTTAATTCATCTGAAGAAATGTGAAGAGCATTTTTCAATTCATCATTAAGCGGTAGCGGATTTTCGCTGGCAATCACTTTCATGGCGATACTCTGATAAAAGTACGTAATCGTGGAAATCAGACCGACAACGTGCATGGAATTAATGCCGATTGACGGAAGACGCAACGTCAGAATGTCAAAAGGCGGCTTTGTATTTACAAGGATAAAAACCGTACATGTATCGCTGTAGGTAATATCGCCTTCGTAAATATAATTCGCTTCGTAGTAGTTGGATATGTCATCGACATCGTAATACATCGTAGCAGTTAATGACAAATTCTTATTTTCCAGAACTGCCTTCTGCAAGCAGTTCTTTTCTCCGTTAAACCAATAAAGATAAAGTTTGTCAGAAAAATAATTCTGGTACCTTGCAATTTCGGCTACGCTTTTATCGGTTGAAGTTATGGGGAGCAGAGAGGCTATGTCGATATTCAGAATCTGACAAATGTCTACCAGAGTATCAATACTTATGAGAACCTCTCCTTTTTCGTATTTGGAAATCGTGGCAACGCTTTTGTTCAATTTTTTGGAGAGATCACTTAAGGTCATGTGTTTGGTCCGGCGTCTTGCCCGAAGCTTTTTGCCAAGTGTTGTGTAAAAATCGCAAGAATCCATATTATCCCTCCTTGATGTTTTTTGATAATGTTAGTTGATAAAAACTAAAAAGTATAAAAAGATTCTAACATATTCTGATAAAAAATGCTACTAGGCAAAATTTTTGTTAGTTTTGAAAGGTAAATTTATTTCATTTTTCTTCAGGTAATAATATTCATAAAGCTACTTTATGAAATCTGCTTTATGAAATCTGCTATCTGCTCCATCAGATAATGGTTCTTTTGTGCCTGTTCATTCCAGCTGCATGCATGCTCTATATTCCCCCGCCAATGCTTCTGCCGGTTGAATCCTGATTTTCTATCTTCCATCTGTTTCTTCCCGCATTTACTATTTTTCTGGCATTGTTTTTTGTGATTGTAATGTCTGCAATCCATGCAAACTCTGTTGTTTCTTTTTTTTCATCTGGTTTAATCTTCTTTCCTGTATAATATGTCAGATTTACATCTGTATTCTGAAACATAATCTGATTCTGATATTCTATTTCTGAACCTATCTTTTCTTTTTCCGGCAATGACTGATATTCTTTGGCTATGGATGATGCACTTCCTTCTTTATAACGGATGATATAATTCCAGCCGTTATCTGTGCAGGTCTGTATAACTTTCTGACTGACATACAACCCATCTGCCGTTATAATGATCGGAAGTCTCGGAAACTGTTTCTTAATCTTTTCTGCAACTCTGATAAATGCTTTACTTTCACAGTCCTGTTTTATTTTTTTTCACTCTGATTGATATATTCCTCAGAATTCTGGATCGCTTCAGATGCGATACTGCATACAAGGTTATTCCCCAGATAAAGTTTTGCTTCGAGCACGCTTCTGTGATACTTCGTAAATTCATCTGCTTCTCCACGGTTATAGCAGCGGCTCAGGTAATATTCATTCTTTTTCTGATATCCCTCATCCAGTTCTGTGGCGTCAATAATGATCTGCACCTTTTCAACACCCTGGCATCATCAAATGTTTTTCTACGGATCATAGAATAAGCAATATCTTTCTGTATTTTTTCCAGTTCCTCTGGGTTCAGTCTTGCCAAAAATTCATTCTCTATAACACCATGAGGAAGATACTCCTTCTTTTCTTCACTCATGAATGAGTAGAGATTTTCTACAACTGCATCATCATTAAATTTCAGTGTCATTTCCTGCATACTTGAAATTCCGCTTATGCATTTGTAGTACATGGTTCCAAGCATAACCCTCACTGGATATTCAATATAACTTTGATTTCGCGGATCATTCACCTCAGCAAATTTGGCAAATAACTCTGGGTAATATTTATTTTGAATCTTATTGTATTCAACAACTGGATTCTTTTCCGGTCTTCTTTTGGCTCTTTCCTGTTCTCTGTTCATTTTTCTTCCTTTGCGACAAAGTTTTTTCTTTTATTTTACTCCATCGTAAAGGAAGATGCTTTAAATTCAATAAATTTAATGCGAATTATTTTTATCTATTTTCATATAATTTTTTGTAATATGAAAAAAATGTGTGAAAATAGATAAAAAATAGGAAAAGTAATAGACAGATGCTGCGGTTTCTAAATAGAATTTTCGTATAATGAAAATAATAGTAAAAATTATTGTCGAATGAAGAAACTAGATAAATTTGTGAATAGATTATCAATGTGCAATAATTATTAATGAAAAGAGTACTCATAAAACGTTATAAAGCTGAATGGAGGCGAGGAGATTATGTCTAAGGAAGCAAAAGTAGGATACAAGAAGAATATAGGAACCATTCTTTTGTTATCTTTTGCCGGCTCAATTATTTATGGATTGCCATATTTTCGATCATATTACTATGATACGTATCAGGCAATGTATCACTTGACTAATACGCAGATGGGACTTTTAGGAAGTGCTTACGGCGTGTTGGGTGTATTTTCTTATATTATCGGTGGAGTATTGGCCGATAAAATCAAAGCGAAAAAACTGCTTATTTTTTCGATGATTGCAACTGGTTTGGGTGGATTGCTTCATTTGTTTGTTAATAATTTCTATGCATTGGTAGTGATCTATGGATTATGGGGTGTTACATCTCTTTTGACTTTCTGGCCTGCGCTTATGAAGATTGTCAGAATCCAGGCAACTGAGGAGGAACAAAGCCGTGCTTATGGAACCTTTGAAGGTGGGCGAGGTGTATTCAATGCGGCACATCTTGCAGTGGCAACAGCGATTTTTGGAATTTTTCAGAGAAAGGCAATGCCGACTCTCGGAATTAAAGGAATTATCTGGTTCTATTCGTTGGCACCGTTGATTGTAGGTATTATCTTTATTTTCCTGTTGAAGGAGCCTGAGACCGTTAAAGAAGACGGAACTTCAAGCACTGTTTCATTTAAAGATATTATCAGAGTGTTAAAGATGCCGGTTATGTGGTTGATTATTATCATGATGTACACAAGTTATACTTTTAATATGTCATCATATTATTTTACTCCTTATGCAAGTAATATCATCGGAGTTACAGCTGTGATCGCAGCAATCTTAACGGTTATGTCTCAGTACATCCGTCCGTTTGCGGCAACACTTGGTGGATTTTCCGGAGATAAATTCGGAAGAAGCCATACAATGATTGTTGGTTATATTTTGATGATCGCCGGTGTGGTTATCATGGACGTTACAGGCAAAATGGCTTCGGATAGCAGAATGATATTGGTTGTGGCGGCTTGTGTGCTGGTATATGCAGGTATGTTTATAAACTTTGGTCTGTACTTCTCGTTTATTTCAGAAGGTGGTATTCCGGTGGAATTAGGAGGAGTTGCAATTGGTATGGCGTCCACATTTGGATATTTGCCGGAAGTTTTGAGTTATACAATCGCAGGTAAATTGTTAGATACTTATCCGGGATATCAGGGATATCACCTGAATTTCCTGTATATGATCGCGATGGGCGTGATTGGATTAATCGTTGCGATTATCTGGACAAAAAAGTATGGAAAGAAAAAAGCAGATGCTACAGAAGCATAATAAAAAAGAAGGAGGGTTAAATTATGGCTAAAGTAGAATCAACAGTAAAAAGAGTAATGGCGCGAGATGAATTTCCTTACGAGTGGGATGTGATCGAGAACGAATGGATTACAATGTCTGATGCTGCCGCCTTTCGGCGCGTGTCTGGCATCCTAAGACAGATAAACCGGTTCCTACAATATTTGAGACACAGCCGTATCGTAAGAGAGATGGAATGCGTGGAAGAGATGAACCGATGTATGGTTTCTTTGCAGGTATGGGATATAACGTAGTTCGCGTAGATATGCGTGGAGCAGGAGAGTCTGACCAGTGTTTCTATGATGAATACCTGAAACAGGAACAGGATGATGCGGTAGAATGCATCGAATGGATTGCCGAGCAGCCATGGTGTGACGGAAATGTCGGAATGATGGGAAAATCATGGAGTGGGTTTAACTCATTGCAGGTTGCGGCAAGACAGCCAAAAGGATTAAGAGCGATCATCTGTGTAGGATTTGTTGATGACAGATATACACAGGATATTCATTATAAAGGTGGATGCCTGTTGAATGATAACTTCTGGTGGGGCAATATTATGCTGGCATACATGTGCCGCGCGATTGATTCGGAGATCAAACCGGATACATGGAAAGAAGAGTCTGTTAAACGTTTGGAGGAAATGCCACTTTGGCCGGCTAACTGGATGGAACATCAGACAAGAGATGATTACTGGAAACACGGCTCTGTAAGTGTGAATTATGACGATATTAAAGTTCCTGTATTTGCACTGGATGGATGGCTGATTCTTATACAAACAGTGTATTAACTTTGATGGAAGGATTAAGTGTTCCGAGAAAAGCACTGATCGGACCTTGGGCACATGTATTTGCTCATGACGGAATGCCTCAGCCGGCAATTGATTTCCTTGGTGAAGCTACAAAATGGTGGGATAAATGGCTGAAAGGTGTTGATAACGACACATTAGACTGCCCGATGGTACAGGTGTGGTTGGAAGACAGCATGGAACCAGAAACTGTACATCCGCTTAGTGATGGACGCTGGGTTGCATTGGACGGATGGCCGTCAAAAGATGTTGCTATGAAAACACTTTCTATGACATACGGACATCTTCAGGATGAAGCAAATACAAAGAAAGAAATCGTAGATCTTTGCACACTTCCAAATCACGGACTCCTGGCAAATGAGTGGATGGGAGCAGGTGTTCTCGGGGAGTCTCCGGCAGACATGAGAGTAGATGATGGAATGGCAATGGTATTTGATTCGGATATATTAGAGGAAGAAGTAGAGATTCTTGGATATCCGGAATTTGAGGTAGAGTTTACCTGCGATAAGCCAAATGCATTTATGTATGCTCAGCTGAGTGATATCCATCCGGATGGAGCTGCAACAAGAGTTTCTTATGGACTTATGAATCTGACGCATTTAGAGGGGCATGATAAGGTGGTATACCTTGAAGAAGGTAAGACATATAAAGCAAAAGTACAGTTGGATGTGTGTGGACATAACTTCCCGAAAGGACACAGAATCAGACTTTCTATTGCAAACTCATTCTGGCCAATGATCTGGCCATCACCGGAGCTTGCAACATTAAAACTGGATCTGTCTACTGCTAAATTTGCATTACCGATGTTCTCAGGAAAAGATGCGGAAGGTCCGAATATGGAAGCCAGATGTGCGCCGCTTACTCCGATGACAACATTATCACCTGGTCGTGTAGACCGTACAATTGAGTATGATCTGCTCACGGATTCATGGACATCTATTACAAACGGTGTTGGTGGAGTGTTTGGAGAGGGTATCTATCGCTTTGATGATATTGGAACGGTAGTAGAACATAACCTCAAGAGAGAACTGACGATGAGCAACAAAGATCCGTTGTCAGCCAAATATACTATTACGCAGAAGATGAAGAACGGCCGTGATGGATGGCTGACAGATTGTGATATCGTTGTTACTCAGACTGCTGATAAAGATAACTTCTATATTACCGGACACATGGATGCATCAATTAATGATGAACATGTATTCCACAGAGATTATGACTACAAAGTAAAGAGAAATGGAATTTAAAAAGGGGCGAGGCGATTGAAAGAAAAAAGTATTACATTCTGGGAACTTGTGCTTATGAATGTATCTGCCCTTTATGGAATCCGCTGGATTGCAAAATCAACCTCAGACAGTTTTGGCCTGGGGTTGGGAGCAATCCCGATGTGGATCATATTTATGCTGATATTCTTTGTGCCGCAGGCGCTGATGTGTGCGGAACTGGCAACAGCATATCCTACAGATGGAGGTCTGAATGACTGGGTTAAAATTGCATTCGGAACAAAATATGGATTTTTAGTATCCTGGATGCATTGGACGGCACTTATTTTCTGGTATGCATCTTTTCTGACATTTTTCTCAATCAATTTTACTTACATGATTGGGAAACCAGACTTGCAGATAACAAAATATTAGTATTGATTATGTCGTTGGTTGTTTTCTGGGCGTTGTCGTTTGCGAGTATGCGTGGTATGAAATTTGGAAAATACTTTACCAGTGTAGGTGCGCTGGGTTCGGTGGTACCGACGGTGTGTCTGATTGGTATGGCAATTCTGGCAGTGGTAGTGTTCAAAAAGGCACCAAGTGCATCTGAGTATACGATAGCAACATTGACCCCTAAGCTAAATATGAATTCGCTGGTTGCAATTTCGGGAATTACATTTGCGTATACAGGAGCTGAATTTACAGCAAACTTCGCTTCTGAAATGAAAAATCCGCAGAAAGATTATCCAAGAGCAATCATGATTGCTGCCGGAACAATCTGCGTATTATATGTGATTGGTTCGGTATGTATGACAATGCTGATGCCGACGTCAGAAATCTTTGCGTATACAGGGACTTTGGATGCATTAGTAATTGCCTGCAATCTCCTGGAAGTTCCTCAATTTTTTGTTCAGATCGTAGCATTTGGAATTACTTTGTCGATATTTGGAGCGGTAGTGCTGTATATTGCACAACCGACAAAGATGTTGTTTGGATATTCTGAACCGGGAATCTTTCCGGAGAAGATTACGAAGAAAAATGAGCATGGCATTCCGGAGAAGGCGATTTTATTTCAGGCGATACTTGTTTCTCTGCTGCTTGCAGGCGTTGCAGTTTTCCCGGCAGTTGAAACGATTTACAATGTATTAATTACTATGACCGCGTTGACATCGTTGTTTCCATATGTTCTTTTATTTGCGGCATATATTAAAATTAAACGGAAAAAGGTTGATAAACCTGGGTTGTATCAGATGACAAAAAATAAAAAGTGGGGATGCTTTCTTGGGTATATGGAATTGGTAATCTGCGTGATTGCGATTGTGTGCTCGGCACTTCCGGTTATGACAACTTTTAAAGAAAATGTAGTCTATGAAGTTGAAATGATAGGCGGAGGTTTATTAGTTATCGTGTCTGGATTGTGGTTGTGGAAACGTTCGGGCTTGAAAAATAAGACATTTGAAATAGAATGATTTTAATTAAAGAGAAGGCTAAAAAGGATCTTTTGAAAACGTTGGGTTTCAAAAGGTCTTTTTTATGCAAAACTGGTATGCATAAAAACATGAAAACTGGCTGTTTAAAAAATACCAGATGAGCGTATGATAGGACTCAAAGAAAATTCACAGAAAACAGATAGGAAAGGTACAGGAATTATGAAAGAGAACAGATATGAATTAAATAAGCAGCTGGCACAGATGTTAAAAGGCGGAGTTATCATGGATGTAACAACTCCGGAGCAGGCAAAGATCGCAGAAGAAGCAGGTGCATGTGCAGTCATGGCACTGGAAAGAATCCCGGCAGATATCCGTGCGGCAGGCGGTGTATCCCGCATGAGCGATCCGAAGATGATCCGCGGCATTCAGGAAGCGGTATCCATTCCGGTTATGGCAAAATGCAGAATCGGACATTTTGTAGAAGCGCAGATCCTGGAAGCAATCGAGATTGATTATATCGATGAAAGCGAAGTACTTTCACCGGCCGATGACATTTACCACATTAATAAAAAAGAGTTCAAAGTACCATTTGTATGTGGTGCAAGAGATCTCGGCGAGGCACTCCGCCGTATCGCAGAGGGTGCATCCATGATCCGTACAAAAGGCGAGCGGGAACCGGAGATGTTGTACAGGCAGTACGTCATATGAGAGCCATGAATGCGGAGATCCGCCGCATCCAGAACTTAAGAGCAGACGAATTATTCGAAGCAGCAAAACAGTTACAGGTTCCGGTTGATCTTGTGGAATATGTTCATGAAAATGGAAAGCTTCCGGTCGTAAACTTTGCTGCAGGCGGAGTTGCGACACCTGCAGATGCGGCACTGATGATGCAGCTTGGAGCAGAAGGTGTATTTGTAGGTTCCGGAATCTTTAAGTCAGGTAATCCAGCAAAACGTGCGGCTTCTATTGTGAAAGCAGTTACGAACTACACAGATGCAAAACTGATCGCTGAACTTTCAACAGATCTTGGCGAAGCAATGGTAGGAATCAATGAACAGGAAATTGAATTATTAATGGCAGAAAGAGGAAAGTAAAATGACGATTGCAATCTTGGCAATGCAGGGAGCATTCTTAGAACATGGACAGATGCTGGACCGCCTGGGCGTGGAACATTTCGAAATCCGTAAAAAAGAAGATCTGGATCGTTCTTTTGACGGACTGATCCTTCCGGGCGGGGAAAGCACCGTTATGAGAAAGCTTCTGATTGAGCTGGATATTTACGATATATTAAAAGAGAAGATTGAAGACGGACTTCCGGTGTTTGGAACTTGTGCCGGATTGATTCTTTTGGCAGAGCAGGTAGAAGATGGTGTTCCATGTTTCGGCACAATGAACATTTTGGCAAAGAGGAATGCATATGGAAGACAGCTTGGAAGCTTTTATACAGAAGATGAGATGAAAGAAATTGGAAAGATTCCAATGACATTCATCCGTGCACCGTATATTGCCGGTGTTTATGGAACAGCAGAGATACTGGCTGTAGTAGATGGAAAAGTGGTAGCGGCCAGACAGGAAAATCAGCTTGCGACAGCATTTCATCCAGAGCTGAATGATGACACAAGTGTACATGAATATTTTGTGCAAATGATAAAAGAAAGTAAGACACAGTGATTGTCTGTTCCGGGGTTCTCTGTATATTCTATTGACATTCAAGTAACTTGAAGGCTTACAATCCCATTAAGAAAATAACAAGGGGGATTGGAATATGCAGAGAATAAAAGATCTACGGGCGGAAAAGAAACAAAATAATTTATTCCAGACAGTCATCTGGAAAAACATGCTGTATAACAGAAAAGAAACAATTTTATTAATTATCTGTGAGACACTGATCGTTGCAATTGCATATTCCGGAAGTATGTGCTATCAGATCCTTTCGGCGAAGCATTCTAGTGAGGTATTGTTTCTACAGGAGGACGGAATCAGCCGTCAATTTGTCTATGCGGGAATGTTGTTATTATTTTGTGCTATCGTTCTGATCATTACGGTAATGGTTTCTTATCTTGGAAAACGTATTCCACAGTATATGTTATTAAAAAGAATGGGAATATCAATGTCAGATACCAGGAAGATGATTTGGACAGAAGCAGGTATTTGCTATGTGGCCGCAACGTTCATTGGTTTCTTTGTGGGAAAAGGACTGTTTTTGATATTCCGGAAATTTATTACGGATACGGTCGGTATAGAAGGAAAGACCGGCAGTTATTCAAAGCTTACGTTTCCGGTAATCTGTCTGTTCGCTCTTGGAATTTACGGACTGAGTTTTTTACTTATGAAAGAACTGGAAGCAGATTTTAGAATCATAACCAGTACACAGGAAAGTGTAAGAAAAGAAAAGCTGACCGGAAGGTTTACGGGTGGAAAACTGGTAATAGGAATCTGTTGCTGTAGTTATGCCATAGTACAATATGGGAAAATTTATAATCATGAAAGTGTATATTTGCTTGGTCTGTTCTTTGCCGGAACATATCTGATATTGCGAAGTGGTATGGCATTGATATTAAGTTATATACGGAACAAGCAGGAAAGAAACTATTACCGTCATCTGCTGCAACGCAATAAATTGTATTACCGTTCTAAAACGGTTGTAAGATATGGAGTCTTGTTTTTTATACTGAATTTTCTGGTTTGTTTTTACTTTGGATTTCAGGTAATTAGTACGGCTACGGCAGAGCCGGCAGCATCGTTATATCCATATGACTTTATGTGTATTGCGGATGATAATGATGAAAAGCTTTTAAAGAATTTGAAAGAAACATATAAGTCAGATATCCATATTGAGGAATATCCGATGGTGCGTGTTGCAACGGCAGATAAAACAGAACGTGACGAAAGGGGAGCGGAACAACGGATTCAGGGACAGGAGATTGGAATTTCAGAGACGACATATCACAGGTTAAAAAAAGCAATCCATAAAGATTATAAAGCCAAAAAGATGGATCTGGACGCAGAAGGAAAAAAGGTTTATTTGGTACACCAGCAGGATCGTTCCGTAAAAGCACAGCCGATGGACTGGTTTTATGGAAAATCCCGGCCAAATCTTCACATAGGTGTACCAGCCGCAGAGTATGACTGGAGAGATAAGAAAAATACTTATATAGAAAGAGTGGTAACGGGAGAAGAAATAGGGAGTCTGACCGGATGCTATAGTACAGAAAAAAGTGAGAACATCGTTGTATTTTCGGATAAATACTTTGAAAAGGCAGAAAAAAGAATGGAAAAAAACAGATGCAATCTGGGGAATTCCAGCCGAAGATGCAAAGAACTATTACGGAGAAGCAACGATAATCCAAGGACCGATAAAACTGGTGTTGATATCTGTAAAATCAGGAATAAATAATAGAAATAAGATGCTGGAACGGATAGACCAGTTGCTGGAAAAGAAAGAAGAGGCACACCAATATATAGGAAACTATGATTCTACCGTAAGATTTCATTATGATTCGGAGAGTGCAAAAGCAGATATCATATCAGAAAGGGCCGTAAAAATTCTGATCAACAGTTATCTGATGATTATGGTCATAATCGTAGATATGATCATTTTCTATACGATGTGTCAGATGGAATTAAAGGAAATTATTTTACGAGAAAGATTTCTTAAAAACCTGGGGATGAGTGGAAAAGAAAGAAGAAAGGTTTATCGGAAAGAGATTTGTTTCTATTATGTTTCCCCGACATGTATCATGCTTGCAGCAATGGGATTATTCCTTAGAGCTGTTTTGAGAGCAAGGATGTTTCCAGAGACCATAGCAGAAATGTGTATACGAATGGAAGGGGTGTTAACAGCTGGTGTACTTCTCTTAAGAATGCTGTATGTTGTGGCAGTATATCAGGTATTTTCCAGAAAGGCAGGGATGAGAGATGAAAGATAATGTATTATTAAGAACGGAAAATATGTCCCGGAAATATGTGATTTCGGATCGGCGGGAGACAGAAATTGAAGTATTAAAAGACATCAATCTGGAAATCAGAGAACAGGAATTTATCTCTATCATGGGAAAATCCGGATCCGGTAAGACGACATTGTTAAAGTTACTTGGACTGATCGACCGTCCGACATCAGGAAAATTGTATTTTAAAGGAGTCGACAGCGAAGAACTAAGAGGAGACCGTCTTGCGAGGATCAGACGTCAGGACATGGGATTCGTATACCAGGATTATTATCTGCTGGATTCATTGTCTGTGTTTGAAAATATTATGCTTCCGATGATCCTTGATCATAAAGATGATAAAGTATGTAAAGAAGAAGCGGAAAAACTGGCGGTTTCTTTTCAAATCCAAAATCTTCTAGGAAAATATCCATATGAATTATCCGGAGGAGAGAAACAGAGAACGGCTATTTGCAGAGCACTGGTAAATCAGCCGGATGTGATCTTTGCAGATGAGCCGACCGGAAACCTCGATTCCCGGTCAACAGAGATTGTAATGGATGTATTCAGCACGATCCATTCTAAAATGTACAAGACGATCATCATGGTTACACATGATATCAGTGTGGCGGAATATTCGGAAAGAATCCTTTATATAGAAGACGGTAAGATCACAGAAGACAGATAATACCGGTTTCTATTATATGGTTCATATTATAAAAAAGTTATTAATCATTTCGTTATTGTGTAGAGACAGAATTCCGTTCTACCAGCCTGACATCCAAAGTTACATTTTCGCTTGGCCGGTCAGGATCAGCAATATTAGAAAGCTGTAATGCAATTTCATCGGAAAACTAACCAGACAGCTTTTGTGATATAAAAGTGTACACGGGAAGATACCGGGATGTATAATATTTTAGAGAAAGTATTTTTCGGAGATACACTAGTATTAAAATTTCGGAACATCCAGTTTTGGAATGATTTAATAATCGGAGGAGTGAAATATATGTATGAGCAGGATTATATAATAAGAATGAATAATGAAGTTATCAGAACAATGGTGAAATTATTATTAAACAAGGATATAGGTGTACCTGTAGATATCTCAGATGGAGCAATTAAAGGTGAAAATAAAAAAATGTTAGAAGCTGCGAACGGACAAAGTGGTATAAACAATATTAAGAAGCTGGAAGAGGAAATACTAACACTTGTAGATGCGAATAAAGAAGGAGCTTTAGAAAAAGCGCTTGTATTTTATGGATATCTAAATGAATTGACGGAAGATGAATTATTGTCCGGGAATTATAGCCATGAAAAAATTAAAAAAGGGCTGAAGATGGTTGCGGAGCATTATGGAATATTAAATGTTATTGATTTGATATACAGATAAAACTATAAAACATACTTGACAAATATGACATAGCGGTAATATAAATAAAACCAATCCATAAAACCTATCAAAATAATAGGAAATATAAGGAATTGGTTTTATTTAGTTTAAAGAACGGAAGGGATGATCGTGCAGGTAATAATGACAAAAGAAAAGCGAA
>ENA-OQBJ01000070-OQBJ01000070.1-human-gut-metagenome-genome-assembly--contig:-NODE-70-length-48403-cov-6.810879_pt1 | contig 48403 bp, 60 predicted proteins | sample MGYA00242743_ERZ504545 | MGnify/ENA primary metagenome ERZ504545 (study PRJEB26092, sample SAMD00036252) | human gut metagenome | host: Homo sapiens | study: EMG produced TPA metagenomics assembly of... | reverse complement strand
GACCGGGATGTGAATGCGGCGGTCAATATTCTGAAAGAAGGAAAAAGAATATATAAAAATGTGCATAATAGCACAGAAAAGATCCGTAACCGGATAAAAAAGAACCGCGGGACACGCGGGGATAGCCTGTTTTAGCTTTGCCCTGAAGGGCAATCGAGCAGGAAGCCCCCACTTCAAAATCTGTAAGATTTAAGTGGCGGGAGCATGTCACGAGATTTCTGCTCTTAGAATATGCTGCAAATCTCAAATGGTGTATGCGCTAACTGTTGTCATGCATAAAAATATGTGTTAAAATAACCACCGAAACTGGTTCGAAACCCTCCCAGTATAAAAAACTAGGCAAAGTAAAAAATATTGCGGTCGCTTATGAGTTATCATAAGCGGTCTGTTTGCTGATGCTTTTGTTTATTGAGGGATAAACAAAAGTATTTTTTTGCTTTGACAGAAAGGAATTAAATGAAAAAAAGAAAAGTAATTATTGATTGTGATCCGGGGATTGATGACAGTCTTGCGATTATGCTTGCACTGAAATCACCGGAGATCGAAGTGATCGGAATCACCATTGTGTGTGGAAATTCACCGGTGGAGATGGGATTTGGAAATGCAAAGAAAATCCTGAAGCAGATGAATCGTCTGGATGTTCCTGTGTACATTGGGGAAAGCACTCCCTTAAGGCGGGATTACGTGAATGCTCTGGATACTCACGGAGAAGACGGGCTTGGAGAGAGCTTTCTGCCTGAAGTAACCGGTTATCAGCAGCAGATCAGTGCTGTGGATTTTCTGGCTGATGTATTGAAAAAAGAGAAAGTATCCATAATCGAACTGGCACCTATGACCAATCTTGCCAGACTGATCCAGAAGGATAAAGAAGCATTTTCCTGTATTGAGGAAATTGTTTCCATGGGCGGCAGCTTTAAAAGTCATGGAAACTGTTCACCTGTTGCAGAATACAATTACTGGTGTGACCCGGACGGCGCTTCCCTGGTGTATGAGACACTCCATCAGAATGGTCAGAAAATCCATATGGTGGGGCTGGATGTGACGAGAAAGATTGTGCTCACGCCTGATCTGCTGGAGTATATGTGCCGTCTGAATAAAGAAACAGGGGAATTTGTAAAGAAGATTACGAAATTTTATTTTGATTTTCATTGGGAATGGGAGCATATCATTGGCTGTGTGATCAATGATCCCCTGGCAGTGGCATATTTTATCAATCCGGAACTCTGCAAAGGCTTTGATTCCTATGTACAGATTGAAACAGAGGGGATTTCTCTTGGACAGTCTGTTGTGGATTCTATGAATTTCTACCGGAAAACTTCAAATACAAGGGTGTTGACTGAGGTAGATGTGTATGGATTCTTTCAGATGTTTCTTTCAAGGATCCTAGATCAGGAACCGGAAGAACTGGATATTTTACAAGATTTAATACGAGGAGATTTAAAATGAAAACTGAAAAAATAAGTGTACAGAAGATCTGTATGATCGCTTTTGCTATTTGCATTAATTTTGTGGGAGGACAGATTGCTTTATTTCTGAAACTTCCTATTTATCTGGACAGTATTGGAACTGTATTTGTGGCTGCTGTTCTGGGACCCTTTTATGGAATGCTTCCTAATCTGCTCAGCGGCCTGCTGATGGGAATGACTGTAGATATTTATTCCCTGTATTATGCACCGGTAGGAATTCTTCTTGGTTTTGTGACAGGTCTTGTGTACAGAAAATTCCAGCCGAAAAAGTGGCAGATATTTCCGGCTGCTCTTGTGATCACACTTCCATCTACTATAATCAGTTCCTGTATTACGGCATTTTTATTTGGAGGAATCACTTCTTCCGGATCCACTGTTCTTGTACAGCTTCTGGCAAAAACACCTCTTGGAATGGTAGGAAGCTGTTTTGTAGTTCAGTTTATCACGGACTACATTGACAGGGTTCTGTGTATTGCAGTAGCAGCAGTTCTTATTACAGCGTTGCGTAAAAGTATGAAGGAGAATTTTGCTTGATGAAAGTCCTGATCACAGGCACAGCATCCGGGATCGGGAAGGGCTGTGCAGAATTTTTCCTGAAAGAAAATCATGAAGTCTATGGATTTGATAAAAATATATCCTCGATCCAACATCCGAAATATACTCATTTCTGTCTGGATATCAGAGACAAAAGCTCTTATCCGGAAATCGGACAGGTAGATATTCTGATCAATAATGCAGGGGTTCAGAATGGCGATGATATTGATGTAAATCTGAAAGGGACGATTTCTGTTACAGAACATTACGGCATTCATCCTAATATTTATTCTGTTATTATGATCGGATCAGCAAGCGGGCATACAGGTTCTGAATTTCCGGAGTATGCAGCAAGTAAAGGAGGGGTCCTTGCTTACACGAAAAACGTGGCTATGAGGATAGCTCCTTATCAGGCCACATGCAACAGTCTGGATTTCGGTGGGGTTATGACTGAACTGAACCGGCCGGTGATGGAGGATGAAAAGCTCTGGGATCAGATCATGGAACTCACACCTCTGAAACGATGGATGTCTGTGGAAGAGGCAGCAGAGTGGATTTACTTTATGGCGGTAAAAAACCGTTTCTGTACAGGCCAGAACATTCTAATTGACGGTCTGGAGGCCGGAAACTGCAATTTTATCTGGCCATAGAGTGGGTCTGAAAAATCATTCCTGCGATCTACTGTTATTTTGTGCCCGAATATGATAAAATGAGAAAATAGTGATAAAGATATTTCAAAGATAGAGAAAGTATTTAACAGGAGGCGCAAAAATTATGGATATCAAAGAACAGATTCATGGATTAACAGAGGAGATGCTTACCAATTTGGGAAGGCTGGTTGCCATTGATTCTCAGCTTGGCACTCCCGCAGAGGGGAAGCCTTTTGGAGAAGGACCTGCCAAAGCACTGGAAGAAGGTCTTAAGATTGCACAGGAGCTTGGATTTAAGACAGTCAATCTGGACAATTACTGTGGTTATGCAGAGATGGGTGAGGGTGATGAGATTGTTGGTATTGCCGGACATCTGGATATTGTACCTGTAGGCGGCGACTGGAGTTATGATCCTTTTAAACTGACACGCGAGGGTGATTATGTTTACGGTCGTGGAACAACAGATGACAAGGGACCTGTTCTGGAAGCTCTTTATGCAATGAAGCTTCTTCGCGATTCAGGTGTGAAGCTGAACAAGAGAGTACGTCTCATTATGGGATGTAATGAGGAAACAGGTTCCAAATGTATGGAACATTATAATGAAGTGGCAGAAGAATTATCCTGCGGCTTTACCCCGGATGCCAGTTTTCCATGTATTCATGGCGAAAAGGGGCTTCTGCGATGATGGCTTATTCCAAGAACACGAAAATCATCTCTGCAGATGGAGGGTTTGTCTTTAACGCAGTATGCGATTCCTCCACAATAGTTGTTCCTGCCGAAGAAGGACTGAAGGAGAGACTGGAAGCTGTACTTGCAGAGACAAAGCTTCAGGAATATAAGGTAACAGAGGGAAATGGACAGATCAGTATTTATGCAAAGGGAGTTCCGGCACATGCCAGCACTCCGACTCTTGGGGTCAATGCAATAGGTGTTACTTTTGAATGTCTGGAGAAAGCAGGATTTAAGGACGATTTTGTGGAATTCTATAATACACATATCGGCACATCCTGCGATGGTGAAGGCATTGGACTGAAATTTGCAGATGAGTATGGCGAACTTACTCTTTGCAACGGTATGATCAAAACAGAGAATGATGTGATCTCCTGTACAATTGATATCAGAGTACCTGTAACATTGAAAGCAGATGAAGTCCGCAGGATGTGTGAGAGCAGACTTGAGGATGAGAATGGTCGTATAGAGATTCTGGGAATTGGTGATGCCTTATTCTTCCCAAGAGAATCCCCACTGGTAAATGCTTTATACAAAGCTTACACAGATGTAACAGGCGATACAGAGAACAAGCCGATGGTGATCGGCGGTGGAACTTATGCAAAATCTCTTAAGAATATCATTGCATTTGGACCTGAGAAGCCGGGAATTGATTATCGTATCCACAGCGCAGATGAATTTATTCTCGTATCCGGTATGGAAGAGGCAGTTCTGGTTTATATGGAAGCAATTAAGAATCTTCTGGCAATCTGATGAAAAATGATGGAGCAGCTATTAAATGGAGAGCAGAACATGAAGGCAGCAGTATTTTTCCCTGGTATTGGGTATCATTGTGACAAGCCACTTTTATATTATTCACGAAAGCTGGCGCAGGAATGTGGCTATGAAGAAACAATTGCATTAAGCTATACTTATGATGGCGGAAATATCCGGGGAAATGAAGAAAAAATGCAGCAGCATTCGAAAGCCTTTATGAACAGGCAGAGAAAAGTCTTTCTGCCATTGACTTTGACAAATATGATGAAATATTATTTGTCGCAAAAAGCGTAGGCACGATCATAGCATCCGCATATGCAGAGAAACACAGCATCAGATGTCGGCAGATACTATACACACCATTGAAATACACATATAATTTTGTTCATAGAGATGCCATTGCCTTTATCGGAACTTCAGATCCATGGAGTATTGTTCCTGAAGTACAGGCTCTTTCACAAAAACAGCAGGTGCCAATGTATACTTATAAAAATGCAAACCATTCACTGGAAACAACAGATACACTGGAAAACCTGAAAATTCTCCAGGATGTTATGGGGAAAACCAAGGGATTTTTGGAGCGGAAATAAGAAAAAGCACATAATCATATTGAGTAGATATGGGTGAAGAAGTGTCAAGAAACTATTTCTTGACACTTCTTTTTGCTCCATGCTATACTCAATTAGACAAACTGTTATATGTGAAAGTGGTTTCCATAATGTCTTTTTAGGTGGTGATGTGAATATGAACTTTCAAGATCAGATACAGCAGATTTTTGGAACAACAGATATTCATGAACTGAAGCAGATATCCAGAGATGCCGACAATTACAGATGCTTGAATGCTGATATGAATAACAGCATTATTTCAGAAAAGAAAAAAAATACCGGAAGGAAAAATTCGTTTACAGAAGAACAGCTGGCACATATTTTGGCACTGCAGGACCGGGGAGAAAAAATTACAGATATTGCCAGACAGTATCACGTTTCCCGTCAGACGATTTACAGTCAGATAAAGCGAGCCTATAATTTTTCTGATGATCCGGATGTGAAAATGCGTATGAATTTCATGAATCATGATGATCTGTGTACAACGATAGATATTGATTTCAGGCATGAAAAAATTAAGATTAAAAACTATACAGATCAGATTATTTTCCGGGCATTTGGAGTTGTAACTGATCCGGATTGGGCTGATTTTGAATATTTTCTGGAAGAACGCTGTTTTCCCAGAACACGCGATCACAGGAAAGATATTCTGAGAGAGATGGGGCTTCCATTTTATGATCCGTTATTAATTATTGAAAAAACACAGGGGCGCATGTCAGATGATCATCAATGGATTATGATTCTAAAAAAGGAGGGCTGATCAAAAATGGAAATTCGCAATTTTGATGCATATTCTCCCTTGCATAAGAGCGGTCATACTTCCAAGGGAGATCAGCTCAAATGGAAAATTGATGACAGGTGGTATAAGGCTGATTATATGGGATATGAAGGTTTATCTGAAGTTCTTGTATCTGACCTTTTGCAGAAGAGTACCTGTCCTTTCCCTTTTGTTGAGTATGAAGCAGCTGTAATTGAGTATAATGGGAAAATATTTCAGGGCTGTTCCAGTTTGGATTTTCTGAAAGCAAATCAGGTTCTGATTCCGCTGGAAAAATTGTATCGTCGATATACAGGTGAAAGTCTGGCAGTAAAGCTCTCAGATTTTGCGGATGTTTCAGAACGCATTCAGTACCTGGTAACTCAGGTGGAAGAAATTACTAAAATAGATAATTTTGGAGCGTATCTGACTGCAATGCTGGAAATAGATGCGTTTTTCATGAATGAGGACAGACATACCAACAATATTGCGGTCATTTATAATGAAAAAACACAGAAATATGAACTGAGTCCTTTTTTGATCAGGGACTTTGTATGTTTGCCGACATAAATCAGGATTATCCTATTGATCAGTCATTGGAATATTGTCTGGAAAAAATTGAGGCGAAAGCCATTTAGCTCTGATTTTGATATACAGCTGGATGCAGCAGAAGAACTGTATGGCATTCAGATTGGTTTCCAATTTACCTTTAAAGATATTCAGATATACTTACAGAAGAATTCGGAAAATTATCCCAGGGAAGTAATAAGACGCGTGGAGCAGCTGTTAAGAGGCAGATGCGTAAATATGGGTATCTGATGAAAAAATGATATTACAGAGAGTGTATGAAGTTACAGGCAGATAAAGGATAAAAAAGTCACTTATCTGCCTTTTCTGGTAAACTTTTTGTAACGGCTGTGAGGCGGAGACTGTCAAATCAGTCAATGATACTATACTGCATCATTTCATAATGTAATCTGCATCCTTCTGTAATCTCAAAGGGCAGAAGTGCCCGTGCTACGAGTTTTAACTCTTCTTCAGGCAGATCTGTTCTGCGAAGATGTGCATAGTCACCGTCAATAGATTCTACGATATAATCACAAACTAACATAAAAATCCTCCACTTTATATTTTGCGTAACGCAATGATCATATCTATAGAATACCACAGAGGAAAAGGGTATCACAAGTGCCTTCAGATTATATAGACATAAAAAGAGGGCAGTGTTATAATTTTTCCTAAAGAAAATGCATATGGGAGGTATCGCAATGTCTAAAGTTGTAAAGCTTTCATCCGTAATGGAAAGGGAAGAAAAATTAAAGGAAATCTATGAAGGTCTGGAAGAGATAAAAGATCAGCTGACAGCACTGATTGATGAGTATGAAGAAGAGGAGACACATACAGGAAAAGCAGATGAACTGATCGAAGCCCTGGATGCTCTTGAGGATGCTTCGGAAACCATAGAGGATGTGCTGGAAAATTAATGAAGGAGAAAGCATATTTTCACCTGCCCGGGCTGTTTGAGTTTTATGAGCTGTACCGGATGTTCCTGCCTTTATTCCGGGAACACAGGGAATATTTTTACGACTGGTGTGAAATTGGCTCCATATATGGTGCTCCGGCAGACTGTATCTGGGGTGGAGGCAGGGCTGGCTTCGGAGAGAATGACCCGGAGGAGGTTCTTGAACTGATGCAGGAATATGGGATTTCTGCCCGACTGACTTTCAGCAATTCCCTGCTTCGCCAGGAGCACCTTTCAGACAGAAAATGCAATGCACTGTGCCGGTTGTTTGAGAGAAACAGAGAACCGCAAAACGGCGTGATCATTTATTCAGAATTGCTCTTGGAATATATTAAGGAGCAGTATCCGGGACTCTATTTTGTTTCCTCCACTACCAAGGTTCTGACAGATTTTACACAGCTTGAGGAAGAAATCAGGAGAAAAGATTTCCATTATGTTGTGCCGGATTTCCGGCTAAACAAGGCTTTTGATAAGTTAAATACATTGTCTCAGGCTGAGAAGGACAAAGTAGAATTTCTCTGCAATGAATGCTGCTGGTTCGGCTGCAGGGACAGAAAAGCCTGCTATGAAACGGTCAGCCGCAAGAATCTGGGTGAAAACTGCCTGGAGCATTACTGCAAGGCACCGGAGAGAGAGAGGGGCTATCTTTTTTCAAAAGCTATAGAGAATCCAGGGTTTATTGGAATCAATGATATCCGGGATATCTATCTGCCAATGGGATTTTCAAATTTTAAAATAGAAGGAAGAGGACTCGGCAGTGCCCTGATACTGGAATTTCTGCTCTATTACATGACCAGACCGGAATACCAGATACATGTCAGAGAAAAAATATATCTGGACAGTATGCTGGATCTGTTTTGAGAGATTTATACCACCGCATTGTGTTACTATATGACAATGCGGTGGTTTTTCTGTCCGAAAAAGTATGTAGATACCTGAACTCGGTTGCCATAGCAGTGAAGTTTTCAAAATTATTCCGGAAACAGTTGACATAGCATATAGGTTCTTATATTATATAGATAACCGATATATAGACAATCTATACAATGGGAGGTGAATACTATGGCTATTGAAAAATCACTGGTTTCCGGGAGTATGACAATGCTTATACTGAAATTGCTGTCAGAAAAGGATATGTATGGATATGAGATGATCGATACCCTGCGACAGAAATCTCAGAACGTGTTTGAACTGAAAGCAGGAACTCTGTATCCGTTACTGCACAGTCTGGAGGATAAGGGATTTCTGACAGTATACGAACAGGAGGCAGCCGGAAAGACCAGAAAGTATTACAGTCTGACTGGACAGGGAAGGGGATTTCTGGAAAAAAAAGTAGAAGAATGGAAAGAGTATTCTGCAGCAGTGACCAACGTGCTTGTAATGGAGGTGTGATCTATGGACGAATATCTGAAAACATTACTGGAACAGATTCGCTGTAAGAAAGCGCGGCCTTATGTAAAACAGGAATTTCAGGATCATATAGAAGATCAGATCGAGGCAAATATGCAGGCAGGTATGGATCGTGAACAGGCAGAGAGGGAAGCTGTCCGGGATATGGGAGATCCTGTGGAAACAGGAATCTCTCTTGACAGTGTCCACAGGCCTCAGGTTGCATGGAACTTCTGGGGATAATCGTTCTTATCAGCATTGCAGGCGTTTTTGATACATGCAGGGATTGCCGGAAAAATCAGTGAGAACGCTGCGGCCGGTTCGGACAGATATGTGTTCCATGTTGTGATCGGACTTGCAGTTATGATGATTTTATATCTTCTGGATTACACTGTACTGGCAAGATTTCGAAAATAATTGCCGTCATTTTACTGTTTGCCTGTCTGGTTACATTGTTGGGTGGCTATCAGTTAAATGGGGCAAGATACTTCATTGTACTGCCGGGAGGAAGAGGAATATCCATGCAGACTCTGATGCTGTTTTATGTTCCCATATATGGAGCAATTTTGTATAAATATCATGGATGGGGATATAAGGGCTTGATGAGAGCAATCATATGGATGATTGCACCGGTTATATTGGTCTATGCCATGCCGGCGCTTATGCCGGCCTGCATGATGCTGGTATCTATGCTGGTTATGCTGACAATCGCAATTCAAAAGAACTGGTTCACTGTGAGAAAAAAGAAAGCCATCTGCGGAATCTGGGCTGGTTTTCTGGCTATGCCTGTGGCAACTTTTGGCTCAGGTATCTGAGCAGCAGCCTGACAGAATATCAGATCGTACGTATACAGGCTATTTTTTCAGGTGGTGGAGAAGAGGATTATTTCACCGGAATGCTGCATTCATTCTGGCAGCAGAATAAATGGATAGGGAAAAGTGGATCAGATGTAATGGGAAATCTGCCGGCCTTTAATGCGGATTATATTCTGACCTATCTGTCATCTGTATATGGAACAATTGCAGCCATACTTTTATGCTGTGTTCTGGCAGTTCTGATTTTCGCAGTTTTTAATACCGCCATGAGACAGAAGAATCAACTCGGTATGATGATGGGATGTGGATGCGGAATTGTATTCCTTATAAACTTTTCCATAAATATCCTGGAAAATCTGGGTATATTTCCACAATCAGTAACATTTCTTCCCTTTTTATCAGCAGGAGGAAGCTGCATTATAGTTTCCTATGGACTGATGGGGATTGTGCTGAGTACATACAGATATAAAAATATCTATCCACGGCATCTGAAAATAGGTTTTAAATTTGATAAAACCAAAGCGAAAAAAGCTCTGTATGTCTCAAAAATGTCCATGTGCATATGGACAGGAGGCACTGTTGTTGTTATGTGCGTTGCCATATATTGGGATTTGTGTAAGAGTTATATGAATATTCCGTTTAAAATCGTAACCATTGTACTGACATTGCTTTTGGTTGGAAATATGAGAAAGATCGTGCAGTACAATGAAATGAACAGATAGAAAATGTAAGAAACTGTATTAAGAAAGATACCGCCATATTGATTGTGATAAGTCAATATGGCGGTACTTTTATCCATTAATTGTCAGGAGTAATTGTCTTGCGGTATTTTTCACGTTTATCTGTCGGAACTTCCAGGCGTTCATTGCCTGATCAATGGTCAGGTTCATATTTTTCATAAGTTTTTTGATAGAGTCGGTCTGGTTGAGTTCGATACCCTTTTCCATTCCCTCATCCATTAACATCTGTCCAAGTCTGGTCATTCTGATTACCTCCTTAATTTCATCTAACTCGGTCCTATCTAAGAATTTGTCAGCCAGTGTATACAACATTGCGGTTGCCTTTTCAGCACTCAGCTCAATATTGGGCTTTGCCAGACGGATTGCTTCTTTAAACATATCCTTGCGGCTCATTTTTCCGGACATCAATGGTGTTAGGGAAAGAGCTGAGTAATCATCTTCGGTAAAAGCTTCACCGTTATCCTGCTTCTGCTTTAATTATTAAGTATAGTCCTCATTCGTGCCTTGAAAATGTCTTCGGCTGTTCTTTTTGCTTTTATCATTTGTAAGGATTTCCGCTTGTCCTCCTTTATATGCCTATTTTATCAGAATATACTTCATTTCTCCAGTCAGAAATTGTGAAAAGACGGCGAAAAGATATGTTGACTTTTCGACAGTATATTGTTTACTCTGAAAAAAGAAAATTATTTTTATTAAAACTGCAACTTTACCATTCAAAATCCGTCTTATCTTATGAAGACAAAATAAAAGAAACGTGAGGTGAAAAAAGTGGAAGATACAGTAATTATCAATCTGTATTTTGACAGATCGGAAAAAGCCATACAGGCGACCGAAGAAAAGTATAGCAGGTACTGCTTCAGTATTGCCTGGAATGTTCTGTATGATAAGGAAGACTCCGATGAATGCGTCAATGATACATGGCTAGCCACATGGAACTCCATACCACCCAGAAAACCGGCAATTCTGTCTGTTTTTCTTGGAAAAATAACCCGAAACCTGGCAATTGACTGTTTTCGCAGGAAAAAAGCTGCAAAACGGTCAACAGAGCACATATTAGAATTATGCAAAGAACTGGAAGAGATAGAGGATGTAACAGCATATTCTTTGAATGATGAAATTCAGAGAAAAGAGATTCTGGAAATTCTTGAAAAATTTCTGGAATCCCTGAAAAAAGGTGACCGTGACATTTTCATACGACGCTATTGGTATATGGACAGCATCAGTGAAATTTCAGCTCGTCATGGAATTTCAGAAAGCAGAATCAAATCCAGCCTCTATCGAAGCAGAAAAAAACTATGGGAAAGGGTGAAGCATTTATATGGAAAAAGGATTTAAAACATTAGAACTGATCGGTGATCTGGATGATAAATACATATATGAAGCTTCTAAACCATGGAAAAAACAGCACCGCTTTTCACGGATGCAGAGAAAGTGGAAAATAGCAGCAGCCGGAATCATACTGCTTATCACTGCAGGATGTACACTGAAGTATCAGGAAGATGTAAAAGCAGCATTACAGAGAGTGACCTCCTGGATCGGACAGGCACTGGGAATTGAGAACGGTGACACCGATTCTTATACAAATGTTGTAGGAAAAAGCATCTCAAGAGATGGAATCACCATAACATTGAATGAGATTGTAATGGACAGCAAAAATCTATGGATTGCATATTCCGACAGTGAAGACTTAAACGACAAGAATCACACCGGAAAAGAACAAACGAAAAAAGACCTGACCTCTCAGGACACAGACTCAGATATACAGAATACAATAGAGGACAAAATCTTATTTACAGAAGTACGAATTAATGGGCAGGAAATCCATCAGGGTCTGGGGCAAAGAACAGTCAATAACAATGCTTTGTCAGAAAATCCAATAACAGTAGAAGACTTTACAATTGGAGAAGAAATCAACACAGAGGGAACTGTAAACATAGAGTTCAAAGTATGGTCGATCGCAATGTCTGATGCCGAAACATGGGAAAACATCCAGAAAATACAGGCCAATACACAACCTTATACATTTAAACTCACAACATCAAAAGAAGAGCTGGAGAAAAACACCGTAGATATAAATCTGGATCAGAACATTAAATTCGATTCCAACATTCTCAACCTTACAGAATTTAGATGGAATCCATTCGAAAGTACAATTTACGGAACATATGATGGAACAGTGTATATTGACAGTGACTATTATCTGATCGGAACAGACGATCAGGGAAACAAAATCTGCTATCAGGAGACAGGAAGAAATGGCGAAGAAACTGCATTCCAACAAACCATAGACCCTGAATTCACCGGCTACAAAGAAATCTCTCCGGAAGCAAAATTAATCACATTACAATTATATGAAGTAAAAAACGATACAGCCCACCAGGTATTCGAAGAAAAAACAGATAAAGATTCCTCAGATGATGTCTACGAAGAATCTGCAGGCTATGTATATAATGAGGGAGAAAGCCCCACAGATGACGCAATACCAATAGGAGACAAGTTTACAGTACAGATAAGATGAAAATGAAGAAGACATATTATTTAAACAAAGATGTTCTGCCGACAATCCCGGTACCACATGATTGTATAATTAAAAAAATCCGTATAGAGCACAAATGGCTAATATTTACCTTTGACAATGATACATCCTATTATGATTCTGTCAGAAAACTTAGCCCAAACATCAGGAATTTGATTTTGAAATATCATCTAAGTAATCCAGAAGACTTTTCTGTATATAAGTGTAGTAAAACTTTAAAACGAATCTTAAATAAAGAATGCTATATACGCCAGAATACCAGGAAAATTACAAAATTACCCCGCAAACGTCTGGAATATTTGTACCATAATGTAGGATACTGTTCGATTATAACTAAGTTGCATTCAGATGCTCCTGTTATGATAGATGCAGGGGTTGATTATCTGGTATATGAGTGGATAGAATAGTATGACTAATGAAGTAAAATATATATCTTTGTAGACGTTACATCTTCGAAACGTTATACTATTTCCATAAACTAATCGAGGTGATCCCAAAATGAAAAACAAAATCCTGGTAATCGAAGATGACAGAGCAATTTCCGAATTATTATGTATGAACCTAACCATAGCTGGATACGAAACAGTAGCCGCCTACGACGGAATAGAAGCCCAGCGCCTATTGCTATGGAATGAAGATGCAGACCTTGCAGTTGTCGATATTATGCTTCCCGGCAAAGATGGCTTTGCTCTGATGGAAGATTTCCGCGCAAAGAATCTCCCGGTGATCTACCTTACTGCAAAAGATGACGTAGCATCCAAAGTAAAAGGCCTGAAACTCGGTGCAGAAGATTATATGGTAAAGCCTTTCGAAATGTTGGAACTTCTTGTACGGATTGAAAAAATCCTTGAAAGAACCGGCCGTGCAAAGAGAATTCTCACAATCAAAAATATTCAGGCAGATCTCCAGAGCCATCAGATTCTGAAAGATGGGATTCCCGTAAACCTGAAACCACTGGAATACGATCTCTTTATCCTGCTCTTACAGAACAAAAACATCGCACTTGGAAGAGAAGAACTATTAAAACGTGTCTGGGGCGAAGAATATCTGGGAGAGAGCAGAACTGTAGACGTGCATATCGGCCAGCTCCGCAAGAAACTGGAGTTGTACGATGAAATAAAAACAATCCCAAAACTTGGCTATCGACTGGAGGACTAACCGCTATGAAGTTGTGGAAACGGACAGTAGCACTTATGCTGATAACACTTTTGTGCTCTCTGATACCGGTCGGTGTCCTGAGCCTGTATGTCACAGGAAAAAGAAGCCTGAATAATGCTGCTGAAACCTATGGACGACAGCTTGCAAATGGAAAAAATCTCCTGGAACAATTCTGGGACAACAGTAAATATGAGCAGATGTCAGAAACAGGAAAAAAATCTTATCTGGAATTCCAGTTTCTGAGATGCTGCGGTGAGAAAATGCTCCTCATTAGTTCCGAAAGTAAAGAAGCCGTAGTAAACCGCACAGATTATGAGATTGTCAGCATGGATAATCTCGGTTTAAACAACAAAACGGATTCCTATGGGTACAAAATCCAGAAACTGAATCACAAATACTTACTTTTACAGCATGCGCTGCTTACAAATCCAGAGGGTTACGAAATACTTTCAGTCCGTGATGTTACTTCTATGTTTATGGAACTGAGACAGACGGCAGCCTGGTTCCTGGGAATCTATCTGGCAGTATTTTGCATTGCTGGTCTGTTTATCTATCTAATGATGAAGCGGACCGTACAGCAAATGGAAAAACTGCAGGAAGTAGCCGGAAAACAGGAAATGCTTATGGGAGCACTTGCCCACGAAATGAAAACACCTCTTACTTCTATTATTGGATATTCAGACACTCTGCGGCATGTAAAACTAAACGATGAACAAAAAGACCGTGCCTTGGAACATATCAGCCGTGAGGGAAAAAGACTTGAAAAACTTTCCGGAAAAATGCTCCAGATGCTGGGGCTCCATCAGAATGATTCAATAAAAATGGAGTCACACTCTATAGGAGAACTGCTGGAACATGTAGTTCAGCTAGAGGCAGAACAGGCAGCGCAGAGACAGATACAATTACAGACAGAATACGAAGATTTTTCTATGAAAATGGATGATGAATTAATGGAAAGTCTTCTTGTAAATTTGATAGATAACGCTCTCCGTGCTACAGAAGCAGGAGGTCGTATTACCGTAAAAGCATATAAAGAATCGGGTAGGAAAATTCTGGAAGTTGCAGACAACGGTCGGGGAATCCCACAGGAAGAACTGGGAAAAATTACGGAAGCTTTTTACATGGTAGACAAATCCAGAAGCCGCCAGGAGGGCGGAGCAGGACTTGGACTTGCGTTATGTGTAAAAATCGCAGAAGTTCATGGAGGCAGACTGGACATCACAAGCCAGCTTGGAACAGGAACGAAAGTAAGAGTAATATTTGATAAAAAAGATAAAGAATTAACCTGATCTAGCAGATGGAATTTACAACTTGTTTACATCTTGATGAATACATTGGAAAGACAGTATGGTACTCTTTTCTCATATGAAGAGGGTACCTTTTTTGACAAATTAAGAAAGGATGAGAAAGAAATGAAGAAAGTAAAAATATTTCTGGGAGCTTTTTTATGTATGAATCTTTTTACAATATCAGGATGTGATAAGGTCGTTCATTCTGCTGTTGTAGAAGAAAAGGATAAGACTGCTGCAAAGAAAGAGGAAAACAAAGAGAAAGAAACAGTTCAGAAAACAGTCGCTGAACAGGTTCAGGCTCCGGAAACCTATCAGACAACCATTCAGTCGGATTTAAGATCCTCAGAGCGAACAGATCAGGAAAATCCTATGAAATTTACCCTGACAGCCGATGCACCGGTGGAAGTGCCGGATGTGGATGCCATATGTCTGAAAAATGTAAAAAAAGCGACAATTTCTGAAGAAGAGCCACAGAAAGTACTGGATACTTTTGCCAAAGGGCAATTGTTGAAACAAGACTATGATGGATTGGCAGAAACATATGAGGTGGATGGACTGACGTACCAGTATACAGGTACATTCCCCGATTTAGAAGCATTTAGTTTTTGGGAAAAATATGCTGCGTTTGATGATGTGAACGAAGAAAATATGTCTCAGGATGAGAAAAAACAAAGAGCAGAACGATTTCAGAATTATATAAAAGCAGGAAATCAGAATATGACTGATGACGGCGCAGAAAATTATGTAAAGGATATTGTTTCTGGAGAATGGCACCTGTTTGACAGTGCATCAAAAGAACTCACAGAAGAAAACTGCACTTTGGAAAAGACCTCTTTTTTATTTGAAAGAATGGTCGATGGTGTACCTGTTAATTATATACGGAATTCTTATCTGCCATATGATGAATTATCCCGTCCCTGGATAGATGAAGACGATAATTTTCATGAAGCGAAGTGCGATGTGTGGGATAATGAATCGCTGACAATGATTTTCTGCAGCGGAACACTTCAGAGTTTCCAACACAGTGATCCAATTGAGGTATCAGATGCTTCGGACGAAGCATTGTTTCTTCTGCCATTTGATGAAATCAAAGATATTTTCGAAAAAACAATCACCATGCAGATTATGACAGAACAGGAAAACCGTCTGCCGGCAGTAGGTGGCATAAGTTTCAGCCGTTATCCCTCTATTGATGCACAGAGTGTTGAGATGATGATAACAAAAGTCCAGCTTGGATATATGCGCGTGCGGGAGGGCAACAGCAGCACAGAGGGAAGTCTGATTCCGGTGTGGGATTTCTATGGAACCTGGAATTCCCAGGAACCGGCCTATGCAGATGGCGGTGATGAAATGGGTATAGACAGCGTTACTATGGATCACATCGGTGTACCGCTTCTCACAATCGATGCACGAGATGGCAGTGTCGTACAAAGAGTACAGGGCGGATCATCTACTACGTTTCCTGGTGGTATTGGAGAATGTGAATAAACTGTAATAAAAAGTGCAGTGTTTATCTGGTTGAAATAGAAATGAAACCGGAAATATGGTATGATTGGGACAACAATTAAAACCAGAGCGTGTTTGAAAATAATTTCTACAATCTGCATGCTCCAGACATTAAGGAGGACACAACAATGGATGCAAACATGAAAAAAAGAAACGAACTTTTGGCAAAAACAGTGATCAAGGGACTGGAATCCCGCAATATGTCCGGGTATTATGCAAAAGATAAAGAAACAGCATTAAAGCAGGCCCTGGAACTGATCCCAAACGGAAGCACAATCGCCATGGGTGGATGCATGAGTGCACATGAGATCGGTCTGGTCAAAGCTCTGCAGGATGGAGATTATAATTATATTGACCGCGCAAAGCTTGAACCTCGTGAGGGACTTATGGCAGCCTATGATGCAGATTTCTTTTTATCCAGTGCCAATGCAGTCACAGATGATGGCGTCCTTGTCAATATTGACGGCAATTCCAACCGTGTATCCTGCATTGCCCAGGGCCCGAAAAAAGTAATTTTTATTGTAGGTATAAACAAAGTCTGTCCGGATCTTGACAGTGCAATGAAGCGTGCCAGAAATGTGGCTGCCACAGCTAATGCACAGAGATTTGATATCAAAACTCCATGTAAGGAAACCGGAAAATGCTTTGACTGCAAATCTCCGGATACCATCTGCTGTCAGTTCCTGATCACCAGATATTCCAGACATAAAGACAGAATCCATGTGATTCTGGTAAATGATACGCTGGGACTTTAACAAAATCAAGTAAGTCCCCTGCTTCAATTGAACACAAATAAAAAGAACAGCCTCATTGACGCATAATAAGTCAAAGGGGCTGTCCTTTTTTGGAAAACAATAGGTCTGAAAAAGTCAATATCTGTATCATGTAAATCAATACCGGAATGGTTTCTGACACAGAATCCTAATATAATATCTATGCGGCAGAAGGATAACCATATTAGCACTTTTGCAGCTTAAGAGAATTGTATTCACCGGGATTGCATCCGAATTGTCTGCGGAATGCCCGGGCAAAACGGCTGGCGTTGCTGAAACCGGTCATATCTGCAATCTGGATCATAGAATATTGGCGGCTCTGAACCAGAGGCAGACTTTGGTTGACACGATATTCTTCCAGATAGCCGGTAATTGTCTTGCCGGTCATTTTTTTGAACAGGCGGCAGCAGACCTCTCTGGACAGATGAACCTGGTCTGCCAGTTCCTGCAGAGAGATGATGGATTCAAAATGCGTATTAAGATAGTTCAGCATCTGTTCCAGCCTTTCCAGTTCCAGCTGGTTGGCTGGAACAAATTTTGCAAGATCATTCTGGTGTTCGCAGAGAATCATACCGAAAATTTCACAGAGAAGCCCCTTAATCTTCAACTCATAACAGAAGGTCTTCTGATCAAAGAGGGCTTCTGTTTCATTGAGCTTTTGGATTACGGTCCGGGTACATGAGTTTCTGGAAGTAAGAAGGATGCAGGGAACAGAAGAATTCTGGAGAAAAGGACGAAAACATCTGCGTTCCACATCACTTCCGTATTCGCCATATATGAAATCCGGACGTGCCAGAAAGGTACTGTATCTGGCATGACTGTTATTAGGTGAATGACAGCTATGAGGTACATTACGGTTCAGAAGAAGAACATCTCCAGGTCTTACAGTGTAGCTTTTCTGATACACCTGATAGATAGCTTCTCCTTCTCTGGGAAGACTGATCTCCAGGTCATTGTGCCAGTGGATAGGTACGTTTTTTCCCTCAAATGCCCACAGGTCATCATGATTAACGGTCATGGGAAAACCGACAGTTCCATGTTCACAAAGTTCGCGGTTGGTTTCATCTACAAGAATTTTACGCATAGCCATATTACAGTTCTCCGATTTTATTATATGTACGCTGTGATGAATTGCTCACAGAAGCATGATCATCAACATGGTCTGACAATTTATCACAGGATATATTCATTTACAATGCTTATTATAACCACAATTATAACGTTGGTATGCACATCGCGCAAGGAGAGGAGTAAGAAACATGGCAAGATCAAAAGAGATGGATCTGACTACAGGTAATCCATTCCGGTCATTGCTGAAATTTGCGATCCCTGTAATTCTGGGAAACCTGTTTCAGCTTTTTTATACACTGGCAGATTCTGTGATCGTAGGAAAAACGCTGGGCGCAGATTCCCTGGCAGCAGTAGGTTCCACCAGTATTATTATTTATTTTGTATTCTGTTTTATCAATGGATTCACAGGTGGCTTTGGTATTTGTCTGGGACAGAAATGTGGAGCAAAGGATGAAAAAGGAATGCGTAAGAGCGTTGCGGTTTCCGCACTTTTGAGTATTGCCTTTACAGTAGTACTGACACTGATCTGTTGTCTGCTTTCTCATCAGATCCTGCGCTGGATGCAGATTCCTGCAGATATTTCCGGTGAAGCATACGACTATATGTTTGTAGTTTTACTTGGCACAGGTGCTACCGTTTTCTACAACATGATCTCAAATATGCTCCGCGCATTGGGAGACAGCAAAACACCACTGTATTTCCTGGTATTTTCATCTGTATTAAATATTTTTCTGGATATCCTGTTTATTGTACCGTTTCATATGGGAGTGGCCGGTGCTGCATGGGCGACTATTCTGTCACAGTTTCTTTCGGCAGTACTGAGTCTGGTTGTGGGACTGAAGAATTTTCCGATTCTGCATCTGCACAGAGACGATTTTACAGATTTAAAAGACACGGCAGTCCTGCACCTGAAGACCGGATTTCCTATGGGATTTCAGATGTCTGTCATGTGTATCGGACAGCTTGCCATGCAGGCAGTGGTAAACTCACTGGGCACTGCAGCAGTTGCAGGATATACCGCAGCATCGAAAGCAGATCAGCTTTCTGTACTGGTAAACAATGCAATGATGACCGCAATTTCCAACTATGTGGCTCAGAACTTTGGTGCAGGCAGATGGGACCGTATCCGTCAGGGCGTGCGCGCCTGCCTGATCCAGACAGAAGCATTTAACCTGATCATGTGTATTGGAATTCTGCTGCTGAGACATCCGATTGTAAGAATGTTTCTCTCAGATCCCACAAAAGAAATCTATCACTATTCAGATATGTATCTGACGATTGTAGCTCCCTTTTACTTTGTGCTTGGGCTGTTGGCAGTATATCGTACATCCATCCAGAGCATGCAGAATGGCAAAGCACCTTTTGCTGCATGTATGATTGAATTGGTTATGCGAATCGCTGCAACAGTAGGTCTTTCCGGAATCATTGGATATACATCTGTATGTATTGCCAGCCCAATGGCGTGGATCGGAGCCTGTGCACTTCTGATCCCGGTTTACTATAAGATGATGAAAGGAAATTGTGCAGCATTACTGAGAACGGAGTGACGAGTAACAAGATTTTGAGATAACAGCCGCAAGGTGACACTTTACAATGGAAAAACGGATAAAAATGTGCTATGCTATCTATCAATAGACAGAAATCCGTTGATTAAGGAGAGTGAATTATGCGTTTTGTAATTCAGAGAGTAATGCATTCAAAAGTGACAATTAATGGTGAAGTACGAGGCAGATAGGCAAGGGCTTTATGGTTCTTATCGGAGTAGGAGAAGAAGATACCGTTGAAATCGCAGATAAAATGATTCATAAAATGGTTAATATGCGTATTTTCGAAGATGAAAACGGTAAGACAAACCTTGGCCTGAAGGAGGTGGGCGGAAGTCTTCTGCTTATTTCCCAGTTCACATTATATGCTGACTGTAAAAGAGGAAACAGACCTTCCTTTATAAGAGCAGGGCCCCTGATATGGCTGAAAATCTGTACAAATACATAATTGCCAGATGCAAAGAACACATTGATATTGTCGAGCAGGGAGAATTTGGGGCAGATATGAAAGTGGAGCTTGTGAATGACGGTCCCTTTACAGTCATATTGGACAGTAATGAATTATAATTATCTGTAACTGTTCAGTATTTTACGGCAGATTGCTGGATGATTATCATTATCTATAACAAGAAAAAGATATGAAAAAAGCAGTTATAAATTATCAGAAAACAACAGGAATTGCAAGAGAGGAGCAGATTTATGAAAATCGGATTTATCGGATGCGGAAATATGGCTTCTGCATGATCAGTGGTATGCTGAAAAAAGGACTTTATAAAAAAGATGAGATTATTGTTTCCAATCTTACAGAAGAAGGAAGCAAACGAAGCAGAGAAAAGCTGGGAGTGGTTACAACCCTGGATAACCATGAAGTGGTAAAAAACACAAAACTGGTTTTCCTGGCCGTGAAACCGCAGTTTTATGAAGAAGTGCTGAATGAAGTAAAAGATGAACTGACACCGGAACACACAGTTGTAGCATTGCGCCGGGGAAAACTCTTGCCTGGTTAGAAGAAAAATGTGGACAGCCTCTGAAAGTGGTAAGAATGATGCCGAATACTCCTGCTCAGGTTGGGGAGGGTATGACTGGTGTATGTGCCAATGAGAAAGTATCGGCAGAAGAACTGGCTCAGATCTGTGAGATCACAGACAGCTTTGGACGTACAGAAGTAGTTCCGGAGCGTCTGATGGACGCAGTAAGTGCTGTAAGCGGATGTTCACCTGCATATGTTTTTATGTTCATAGAAGCAATGGCAGATGCTGCGGTAGCCCAGGGAATGCCAAGAAAACAGGCTTATCAGTTTGCTGCACAGGCTTTACTTGGAAGCGCAAAAATGGTACTGGAAACAGGCATGCATCCGGGAGAACTGAAGGATATGGTATGTTCACCGGCCGGAAGTACCATCGAGGGAGTAAGAATCCTGGAACAGAAGGGATTCAGAAGTGCTGTCTTTGAAGCTCTGAATGGAGCTGCTGAAAAAGGTAAAAAGATGTAATCTCAGTAACTCTAAGGCTCTGAAAATCCGCTAAAACCATAAAAAATCCGCTCAAACTCGCCGCAAAGCGGCTCAGACAGTGAGCGGATTTTTTATAACGCGAATTTCCAGAACCTAAGAGTTACTACAATTCCTGCAAATACATATTAACAGAACAATATTTCGGAGCTGTTTTATTTTATTATAAATTTCCCTGACTCAGACGACTGTTATGATATTTACCGGAGTTCGTAACATCTTTGCCAAACCATACGGGTGGATTATAACTGAGCGCCTGTTCTTCAGAAGAAAATTCCACTTCTGCGAGATAGAGTCCTTCATAAGGAGCATCAAATACATCCAGTTCAATGGTGAGTCTATCTTTTTCCGGGATAAGATAGCGGGTTTTGGAAATGAGGATTCCGTCAGCTTTTGGACGCATATGTTCATAGGATTCTTTGGTAAGTGGAAGATTATATTCCTCGCGGGTCATAAGACCTTTGGATTTATAGGTAAGATAGTAGTTATCATCCTCTTTGCGGATACGGACTACCGGTGCAGTGGATAAATAGCCCTGTTCGAGTTTATGATGTGGATAAGCATCAAGATCTGCTGGCAGATTTTCTTTGGATATTAAAAATTTACGTTCGATTTCCATTTAAATTTCCTCCATTGAGTTAAAATGTGTCAATCCTTTAGTTTGTGCTATAATGATAATAGCATATATGAAAAATAATGAAAACGCATATTTTACTTAAATCAAACGGTGATATCGTTACTGTTCACTCCGTTCACAGTAACGTAGACAAAATTCATTCCAGATTGCCTGCGGCAATGGAATTTTGGCTTGTATGTCTCGGGATAGTGGTGTGTGAACAGTAACATGATATCTGCTTAATGTAAAATAGATAAAAATGTTGTGGGGAATGAAGAAGAAAGTAGGAAACAGCATGGGACAAGAGGAAAAATATATGGATGAATACATAAAAGAAATATCAGAAAAAATTGAAGATAAAAAAGAATATTATGCCAAAATCAGCGATAAAATCTGGGAGTATGCGGAGCCGAGATTTCAAGAATATAAATCTTCTGAATTACTTCAGCAGACATTAAAGAAAGAGGGATTTTCCATAAAATCAAATCTGGCAGGAGAGGAAACAGCATTTATTGCAGAATACGGTTCCGGAAAACCGGTTATAGGATTTCTTGGCGAATTTGATGCCCTGCCGGGACTCTCGCAGAAAGCAGATACTACCGAGAGAATCCCGGAAGAAAAAACATCAGATTCAAAATATGAAAGCGTGCCGGAAAGAGAAAAGAAACAAAATCCAGATTCAGGACATACTGATAATTGTGGTCATGGCTGCGGTCATCAGCTTATCGGAACAGGCACCCTTGCTTCCGTCATCGCATTAAAAGACTTCATGAAAGAACACAACCTGAAAGGAACAATCCGCTACTACGGCTGCCCAGCCGAAGAAAACGCAGGCGGCAAAGCGTTTCTCGTACGCGACGGCTATTTCGATGACTGTGACCTCGCCCTCTGCTGGCACCCGGAACAGGGACGACGCGCATGCTACGGAAGCACCAAAGCAAACTTCAGAGTCTTCTTCACATTCCACGGAACCCCGGCACACGCCTCCATGTGCCCGGAATTAGGCCGTTCCGCACTGGATGCAGTAGAATTAATGGACGTAGCGTAAACTACATGCGTGAACACATGATAGACGAAGCCAGAATCCACTATGCCATCACCGACACAGGCGGAGATGCCCCAAACGTAGTCCAGTCCAGAGCCCAAGTACTCTACGCCATCCGCGCCCCGAAGATCACTCAGGTAAAAGAACTCTACAACCGTGTATGTAATATAGCCAAAGGCGCCGCCCTCATGACCGAAACTACCGTAGAAATCCGTCAGGTGGCTGCCTATTCCAATTTAATCTCCAGTAAAATCCTTGCAGACCATATGAACACCTACTTGGAAAAACTTGGCCCGATTCCATATACAGAGCAGGAATATGCTACGCACAAAAATTCCAGCAGTCCCTCTCGGATCAGGACAAAAACCAACTTCCTACAATTGCCCGGGACTACTTTGGTCCCAAAGCACCGGAAGCAATGAAAACCCCAATCTTCGAACCAATCGCCTGTCAAAATCTGTACAGCGACCTCAAATACTCCACCGATGTAGGAGACGTAAGCTGGATCGTTCCAACCGTCCACCTCAACATCCCCACATTCGCCGCAGGAACCGCTCTCCACTCCTGGCAGGCAGTAGCCCAGGGCAAATCCTCAATAGCTCACAAAGGAATGCTCTACGCCGCCAAAATCATGGCTCTCACTGCCTGGATTTTTTACAAAATCCAGAACTGGCAAATCAAGCCAGAAAAGAACTGACAGAAACTCTAAACGGCGAAACATATCCCAATCCATTACCGAAAGACCTGAAACCAGAGATATGGTAAAAGTAACATTTTGCCAGTTCCCAGCGCGAAGCCATCTGTCTCCTGGGGTGAATTTGACGAGTCTTAGTAACTCTTAGGTTTGGGAAATCTGCGTTATGGAAAAGAATCGCAACGTGTCTGAGCGAAGTTTGCAACGGAGCGAGTTTTGCATTCTTTTTCATGTTTTTAGCAGATTTACCAAACCTTAGAGTTACTTAGGCTCACGAAACTGAACCCCAGGAGACAGATGGCTTCGCGCGTCCCTGCCCAGTGTCCCTACCCAATCCAAACAAACATTGTAACTATCCATAAAAAATGCTATAATCCATTTCAGAAAAACAAGATAAAAATCTTAAAAAATACAACAACCAGGAGGCACAAAAAATGAGTAAAAAAGTATACATCTTCCTCGCCGATGGATTCGAAGACATTGAAGGCTTAACCGTAGTAGACCTTCTTCGCCGCGCCGGAATCGACATCAAAACCGTATCTATCAAAGAAACCACCCGGATCCAGACATCCCACGGCATCACCATGCTCACCGACGCCATATTCGCTGAAACCGACTTCGCCGACGCCGACATGCTCGTTCTTCCTGGAGGAATGCCGGGAACCAAATACCTTGCCGGTTACAAACCACTCATCGACCTCCTGACAGACTTCAACAATAAAGGCAAAAAAATCGCAGCCATCTGCGCAGCTCCAAGCGTATTTTCCGGACTGGGATTCCTCAAAGGCCGCAAAGCAACTTCCTATCCGTCATTCATGGAAGTTCTCTCCAAAGATGGCGCAGTAACAAGTGAAGACAGCGTAGTAGTAGACGGAAACATAACCACCAGCCGCGGCCTGGGAACGGCTGTAGACTTCGCACTCTCCCTGATTTCACAGCTCGAAAATGAAGAAAAAGCAAAAGAAATCGCAGAATCTGTAGTTTACACACGTTAAAACATCCCAAAACCCTTATTTTTATGCGAAAAAACACTAGCACTTTTGGATTTTTTGTGCTATACTGCTACAATGACTGTAAATATATAATTGAGTTATAAACAGACTTCTTGCGTTACTGACACAGAGTGAACAGTAACTCTCCCGCTTCTGCAATGGTGGGAGCGGAGCTCAGACTTGAATATATAGAAATAGGTAAAAACTGTGAATGATATAACGCAGCTGAAAAACCAGTCGCAAAATATAACCTGAATTTAAGGAGGAACATTGTAACATGAGTTTACAGGTGGAAAAAATGGAAAAAAACATGGCTAAACTTACTATCGAAGTTGCCGCTGAAGATTTAGAAAAAGCAATGCAGAATGCATACCAGAAAGCAAAAGGAAGAATTTCCATCCCTGGATTCCGTAAAGGAAAAGCTCCAAGAAAAATGATCGAGCAGATGTATGGCAAAGGAGTATTCCTTGAAGATGCTGTTAACGCTCTGATTCCGGAACACTACAGCAAAGCATTAGCTGAATGCGAACTTGAGATCGTTTCCCAGCCGACAATCGACATTACACAGGCTGAGCCTGGAAAAGCATTCATCTTCACAGCAGAAGTTGCTGTTAAACCGGAAGTTACATTAGGTGATTACAAAGGTGTAGAAGTACCGAAAACTGAAATCACAGTAACAGACGAAGACGTAGAAGCTGAACTCAAGAAAGAGCAGGAGAAAAACTCCAGAACAATCAGCGTAGAAGACCGCGCAGCTCAGTTAAATGATATCGTAACAATCGACTTCGAAGGATCTGTAGACGGAGTACCTTTCGATGGCGGACAGGCTACAGAGTATCCTCTGACACTTGGTTCCAACACATTTATCCCGGGATTCGAGGAACAGCTTGTTGGTGCTAAAGTTGGCGATGATGTAGACGTAAAAGTTACATTCCCTGAAGAATATCAGGCAAAAGAACTTGCAGGTAAAGAAGCAATCTTCAAATGCGCAGTTAAGAAGATCGAAGCAAAAGAACTTCCTGAACTGGATGATGATTTTGCAAAAGATGTTTCTGAGTTCGATACACTTGCAGAGTACAAAGAGCATGTAAAAACAAACCTTGAAGATAAAAAAGCAGACGAAGCAAAACGTGCAAAAGAAGATGCAGCAGTAGATAAAGCAATCGAAAATGCACAGATGGATATTCCGGAAGCTATGCTTATGACACAGTGTCGTCAGATGCTTGATGATTTCAGCAGAAGAATGCAGTCTCAGGGATTATCCATGGATCAGTACTTCCAGTTCACAGGCATGACTGCTGACAAGATGATGGAAGACATGAAACCACAGGCATTAAAGAGAATCCAGACAAGACTGGTTCTTGAGAAAGTAGCAGAAGTTGAGAACATTCAGCCAACAGAGGAAGAAGTAAATGAAGAGATCTCCAAGATGGCTGAAGCATACAAAATGGAAGCTGACAAGTTAAAAGAATTACTTGGAGAGCGTGAACTTGAGCAGATGAAGAAAGACATGGCTGTACAGAAAGCAGTTACTGTTATCGCTGACGCTGCTAAGGAAGTTTAATTTTAAAGTAATCGAATTTTAAGAACCGGAAAGAGACAGGCTCAGATGTCTGCCTCTTTCGGAAAAAAGTCAGCCGCGTAAATGGAGGCGTTTATATGAGTTTAGTACCTTATGTCATTGAACAGACAAGCAGGGGAGAGAGAAGTTATGATATCTATTCAAGGCTTCTGAAGGACAGAATCATTTTTCTTGGTGAGGAAGTAAATGATGTGAGTGCAGGACTGATCGTATCACAGCTTCTTTTCCTGGAAGCAGAAGATCCTGGTAAAGATATTCAGCTGTATATCAACAGCCCGGGCGGTTCCGTAACAGCCGGCATGGCGATCTATGATACCATGCAGTATATTAAATGCGATGTTTCTACCATTTGTCTTGGAATGGCTGCCAGCATGGGTGCCTTTCTTCTGGCAGGCGGTGCAAAAGGAAAGAGATTTGCTCTTCCGCATTCCACTATCATGATCCATCAGCCATCCGGCGGTGCGCAGGGACAGGCAACAGAGATCCAGATCGTGGCAGATCATATCGCACAGACAAAGAGAACTTTAAATGAGTTATTGGCTGCAAATACCGGTCAGCCGATAGAAGTTGTTGAGCGTGATACAGACCGGGACAACTATATGACTGCTGAAGAAGCAAAGGCATATGGACTGATTGACGGTGTAGTCATGCATAAATAATGCGAAAGATAAGACTCCTGTGAATCGTCACAGGAGTCTTATTAGTTAGTATAGAGAAAGGACAGACATAAATTCATGGCAGAAAAAATGAGAGAAGGAAAAGTAAGATGCTCCTTTTGCCAGAAGACAGAAGATCAGGTAAGAAAACTGATCGCAGGTCCGGATGGTAAAGTATTTATATGCGACGAGTGCATTGGCATCTGCTCAGAGATCATGGAGGAAGAATTAAATCCTTATGATGACGAGGTTTTGAATTCTGATATTAATCTGTTAAAACCGGAAGAGATCCATGCAGTTCTGGATGATTATGTAATTGGTCAGGATGCAGCAAAAAAGGCTCTTTCCGTTGCTGTTTATAATCACTATAAAAGAATTCTTGCGTCAAAAAATTCTGATGTAGAGCTTCAGAAGAGTAATATTCTGATGCTTGGACCTACAGGTTCAGGTAAAACTCTGCTGGCTCAGACACTTGCCAGACTTCTGAATGTACCGTTTGCTATTGCAGATGCTACCACACTGACAGAAGCCGGATATGTAGGAGAGGATGTTGAGAATATTCTTCTCAAGATCATTCAGGCAGCAGATTATGATATTGAACGTGCACAGTACGGAATTATCTATATTGATGAGATTGATAAGATCACAAGAAAATCTGAGAATCCATCCATAACCCGCGATGTTTCCGGTGAAGGCGTACAGCAGGCACTTCTGAAGATTCTGGAAGGTACAGTGGCAAGTGTTCCGCCTCAGGGCGGCCGCAAGCATCCTCATCAGGAGTTTCTTCAGATTGATACAACAAATATTCTGTTTATCTGCGGCGGTGCTTTTGACGGAATCGAGAAGATCATTGAGTCCAGACAGGATACCAAGTCCATCGGTTTCGGTGCAGAGGTTTCTGTTAAGGAAGACAGAAATGTAGGTGAGATCCTGAAGGATGTAATGCCGGAAGACTTTATCAAATTCGGTCTGATTCCTGAGTTTATCGGTCGTGTGCCGGTAGTTGTAACTCTGGATGCGCTGGATGAGAATGCGCTGATCAGTATTCTGAAAGAGCCGAAGAACTCACTTACCAAACAGTATCACAGATTATTTGAACTGGATGGTGTTGAACTTGATTTTGAAGATGATGCACTTGAACTGGTCGCAAAGAAATCTCTGGAACGTAAGACAGGAGCCAGAGGTTTGCGTGCGATCATGGAAGGTTCACTGATGGATCTGATGTATAAGATTCCGTCAGATGACACGATCCGCAAGTGTACAATTACCAAAGATGTAGTAGATGGCACCGGTGAGCCGGAGATCGTCCGCGGAGAAACTCCTGCACAGGCGAAGACAGCCGGAAGCAGAAGAACGTCCCGGACACACAAGAAGGATAAACCGGAAACAGCCTGATGAAAGGGACTGAACAATAAATGACAAATCAGAATATAGTGCTGCCTGCGATCGCTCTCAGGGGGACTACCATCCTTCCCGGATGATCGTTCATTTTGATGTGAGCAGGGAGCGTTCTGTCAAGGCGATTGAAGCTGCCATGCTTCATGACCAGAAGATTTTTCTGGTTACTCAGATTGATCCTGAGGTGGAATCACCGGATCTGGCAGGTGTATATCATGTAGGAACCATTGCTATATCAAACAGGTTGTGAAACTTCCGCAGAATCTTTTGCGGGTACTTGTAGAGGGAACGGGAAGAGCCACACTTGTGAAATTTGAGCAGGAGTTTCCGTTTATCAGAAGTGAGATCACACCTGTTGATGAAGAAGAAATGCAGATGCCGGAACCAGTGATGGAAGCCATGCACAGAAGCCTTAAGGAATTATTCCACAGATACTGCATGGAAAATGGAAAAGTCAGCAAAGAGCTGGTAGCACAGATTTTAAATATAGATAATGTTGAGGAACTGGTTGAGCAGATTGCCGTAAATATTCCTTTATCTTATCAGAATAAGCAGAAGATTCTGGAGGCACTTACACTGGAGGAACGTTATGAAGTTCTGGGTGCAATCCTTGGAAATGAGATTGAGATCATGCAGATTGGCAGAGATCTCCAGAAAAAAGTGAAGGCCAGAATTGATAAGAATCAGAGAGAATATATTCTCAGAGAGCAGCTGAAACTGATACGTGAGGAACTGGGTGAGGATAATACTGCGGATGACGCAGAGGAGTTTAAGAAGAAACTCCAGGAACTTCAGGCCGGCGATGAGGTAAAAGAGAAGATCAGCAAAGAAATCGAGAGATTTAAGAATACCAACAGCAATGTATCTGAGAATGCAGTACTGCGTGGTATATTGAGACCATGCTGGCACTTCCGTGGAGAAGAAATCCACAGATTCTGATGATCTGAAAGAAGCATGGAAAGTACTTCAGGAAGGTCATTACGGTCTGAAAGATGTGAAGGAGCGTGTGATGGAGTTCCTTTCCGTCCGCAAACTGACACATAAGGGAAAAAGTCCGATCCTTTGTCTGGTAGGACCTCCCGGAACAGGTAAAACCTCCATTGCCCGATCGATTGCAGAAGCAATGCATAAGAAATATGTACGTATCTGTCTGGGCGGTGTGAGAGATGAGGCTGAGATCCGGGGCCACAGAAAGACTTATGTAGGAGCAATGCCGGGAAGGATCACTGCAGCATTACAGCAGGCAGGAGTGAGCAATCCTCTGATGCTTCTGGATGAGATTGACAAGACCAGCAGTGATTATAAAGGAGATACTTCTGCGGCACTTCTTGAGGTGCTTGATCCGGAACAGAACAGCAGATTTATGGATCATTATATAGAGGTTCCACAGGATCTTTCAGAAGTACTGTTTATTGCAACTGCAAACGATGTTCAGGGCATTCCGAGACCACTTCTTGACCGTATGGAACTGATCGAGATCGCAGGTTATACTGAGAATGAGAAGGAACATATTGCAAAGGAACATCTGATTCCGAAGCAGATGGAAGAGAACGGTATCGAGAAAGGTAAACTGACAATCCAGTCAGCGGCTCTTAAGAAGATCATCAACAATTATACAAAAGAAGCCGGAGTTCGAAACCTGGAGAGAACCATCGGACAGATATGCAGAAAAACTGCACGTCTGATCATGGAAGAAGATAAAAAGAAAGTTACAGTGACTTCAAAGAATCTGTCAGATTTTCTTGGAAAAGAGCATTTTAACTATCTTATGGCAAATAAGAAAGATGAGATTGGTATTTCCCGTGGGCTTGCCTGGACACAGGTGGGCGGCGATACACTGCAGATTGAAGTCAATGTAATGCCCGGCAAGGGTGAGCTGATGCTTACCGGACAGTTGGGAGATGTTATGAAAGAGTCTGCACAGGCAGGTATTACTTATATTCGTTCCATTGCTTCTGACTATAAAGTTGAGCCGGAATTTTTCCAGGAAAACGATATTCATGTGCATATTCCGGAGGGGGCAGTACCAAAAGACGGACCATCCGCAGGTATTACCATGGCAACTGCAATCCTTTCCGCAATTATTAAGAAGCCGGTAAGGGCAGACCTTGCAATGACCGGTGAGATCACACTGAGAGGAAGAGTTCTTCCGATCGGCGGTTTGAAAGAAAAACTTCTTGCGGCAAAATATGCTAAGATCAAAGAGGTGTTAGTGCCGGCAGAAAACAAACCGGATATTCAGGAATTAGATAAGGAAATCACAGACGGACTTACCATTACCTTTGTAAGTTCGATGAAGGAAGTGCTTAATAAGGCACTGGTATAAAATAAATGGTCAGTCAGTAAAGATTGACCATTTGTTGTGAAAAAAGAGAGGAAATCAATGGTTATTAAGAATGTATCATTAGATATCGTATGCGGTATTACCAGCAAACTCCCGGACACCAACAGACCGGAGGTTGCATTTGCAGGAAAATCAAATGTGGGAAAATCATCTCTGATCAACGGGCTGATGAACCGGAAATCTCTTGCCAGAACAAGTGCACAGCCGGGAAAAACACAGACCATTAACTTTTATAATATCAATGAAGCCATGTATCTGGTAGACCTCCCTGGTTACGGATACGCAAAGGTTTCACAGTCTGAGAAGGAAAAATGGGGCAAGATGATCGAAAGATATCTTCATACATCCAAAAACCTGAAGGCGGTTTTCCTTCTTATTGATATCCGTCATGATCCATCTGCAAATGACAAGATGATGTATGACTGGATTCTGAACAATGGCTATGAGCCGATCATTATTGCAACGAAGCTTGACAAGCTCAAACGAAGCCAGGTTCAGAAAAATATCAAAGCAATCAAAGAAGGGCTGAAGCTGAGCAAAGATGGCATTATTATTCCTTTCTCTGCTGAGACGAAGCAGGGAAGAGATGAGATCTGGGCTCTGATTGACGAGTTGACCGGACTGGCAGCTACTGAAGAAGCCTGAAAAAATAAATATTCGCTGTTTACTGACGGGATTCTTTTCCTGTGAAAATAAGCAGCAGACAGACAAAATACGAGGACAAAAAATATTATGGGAATTATCAAGGCATTCAAGCTGGGATTTGACTATCTCAAGTATGATGAAGATGGTAACGTGCAGGATACGCAGCGTGCTGTCAATGATGTAAACCTGGACATTGAAGCCGGACAATTCGTGGCTGTTCTGGGACATAATGGTTCCGGAAAATCTACTCTTGCAAAGCACCTGAATGCGCTGTTGCTTCCGACGGAAGGAACTTTGTGGGTAGATGGGATTGACACGTCTAAAGAGCCGGAATTATGGAAAGTCCGACAGAAAGCGGGCATGGTTTTTCAGAATCCTGACAATCAGATCATAGGAACTGTAGTAGAAGAAGACGTAGGGTTCGGACCGGAGAATATGGGTGTGCCCACAGAGAAAATCTGGGAGCGTGTAGATGAGAGCCTGAAAAAAACAGGAATGACATCCTATCGTTATCATTCTCCGAATAAACTTTCCGGCGGACAGAAGCAGAGAGTTGCAATTGCCGGTGTCATGGCAATGCGTCCGAAATGCATCATTTTGGATGAGCCAACTGCAATGCTGGATCCGAATGGACGAAAGGAAGTTCTTGAGGCAGTCAGTGACCTTAACAGACGGGAAGGAGTGACAGTCATTCTGATCACTCACTATATGGAAGAAGTTGTTCATGCGGACAAGGTATATGTTATGGACAACGGAGAAGTGGTGATGCAGGGAACACCCAGAGAGATTTTCTCACAGGTGGAAACTCTGAAAGAATACAGACTGGATGTGCCGCAGGTAACACTTCTGGCACACGAACTTCATAAAGCCGGAGTGGATGTTTCGGAGGGAATACTGACTACAGAGGAGCTGGTGAATGCCTTATGTCAATAGAATTAAAAAATGTAACTTATACCTACAGTCCGGGAACTGCCTATGAGATCCATGCGCTGAAAGATATCAATCTTTCTATTCCGGACGGACAGTTTATCGGAATTATCGGACATACAGGAAGTGGGAAATCTACACTGATCCAGCATTTCAATGCGCTGATCCGTCCAACTTCCGGTACGATCACTTATAATGGAGAGGATATCTGGGGAGAGAAATATGATCGTCGTGCCCTGCGAAGCGAGGTTGGTCTTGTATTTCAGTATCCGGAGCATCAGCTCTTTGAGAATGATGTGCTTTCTGATGTATGCTTTGGTCCCATGAATCAGGGATTATCCAGGGAAGAGGCAGAAGTAGAAGCAAAGAAAGCACTGCAGCACGTAGGTTTCAAGGAGAAAAATTTCAGTAAATCCCCTTTTGAGCTTTCCGGCGGACAGAAGAAAAGAGTTGCTATTGCCGGTGTACTGGCAATGAATCCGAAAATTCTTATTTTGGATGAGCCAACTGCAGGTCTGGATCCGAAAGGACGAGATGATATCCTTGACCAGATCGCAGAGCTTCATAAAGTAAGAGGGATTACCATTATCCTTGTATCCCACAGCATGGAGGATATTGCAAAATATGCGGAGAGACTGATCGTAGTCAATGACGGAGAAATCGCATATGACGATGCTCCCAAAGCAGTATTTGCTCATTACAGAGAGCTGGAAGCATGGGACTTGCAGCACCGCAGATTACTTATATCATGCATGCGTTGAAGGAAAAAGGCCTGGATGTAGATGTAACTGCTACAACGGTGGATGAGGCAAAAGAGAATATCCTTGCAGTTTTAAGAAAATGTAATCTCGGGAAATTGTCCGGTAACAGACAATCTGTTTCAGACAGTCAGTCGAAAAAAGAAAATGCCAAAGCAGAAACCTTAATTAGTGAGATGGAAGCTGATCTGACTAAGGATGGGACGAAAGAGTCTCATTCAGATGTGCCTGATGAAGATTTAAGCATTCAGAAGGAAACAATGGATAAAAAGTCTGCAGAACAAGAAGAGAATGAGGGAGGGCAGGAAGTATGATCCGAGACATTACAATAGGACAGTATTATCCTGCAGATTCCGTTCTGCACAAAATGGATCCGAGAGCAAAGCTGGTGGGTACGCTGGTGTTCATCATCTCTGTCTTTGTATTCCATACATTTCCGGGATATGCAGTGGCAACTATATTTCTGGCAGCGATGATCATTCTTTCCAAAGTTCCTGTGAAATTTATGTTCAAGGGACTGAAGGCAATCGTGATGCTTCTTATGATCACAGTGGTATTTAATATATTTCTGACACCCGGAAAGGTTCTCTGGCAGTGGGGAATCCTGCATGTGACAGAGGAGGGCCTGAAGCTGGCCGGAAGAATGGCCATCCGCCTGACGTATCTGGTGATCGGTTCTTCTCTTATGACGCTGACTACCACACCCAATCAGCTTACAGATGGTCTGGAACGACTTCTCAGGCCGTTAAATAAACTTCATGTGCCAATCCACGAGATTGCCATGATGATGTCTATTGCGCTGCGTTTTATCCCAATCCTTATGGAGGAAACCGATAAGATCATGAAAGCACAGATTGCACGTGGCGCAGATTTTGAAACCGGAAATATAATTCAGAAGGCAAAAAATATGATTCCGCTTCTGGTTCCGCTGTTTATTTCTGCGTTCAGAAGAGCAAATGATCTGGCCATGGCCATGGAAGCAAGGTGCTATCATGGAGGGGATAACAGAACCCAGATGAAGCCATTGCGTTATGAGTCCAGAGACTACATTTCCTATGTGGTGATGTGGGCTTATCTGGGAATCGCCATTGTTTTCAGAATTGTGGGAATCTGAGAAAGTACTGATATAATTTATAAAGATATTTTATATGCTGTAATCCGGTAGGAAAGGATTACAGCATATTGTTTATTTTGTTATAACAAAAGTTTTCAATTTTTATGGAGGAAAACAGATGAAAAGAATTGGTCTTGTAGTTGCATATGACGGCACCAACTACTGTGGCTGGCAGACACAGCCAAACGGGATTACTGTACAGGGGGTATTAAATGATACATTGTCCGAGCTTCTTGGCGAGAAGATAGAAACGATCGGTGCAAGCCGTACAGACGCAGGGGTTCATGCCATGGGAAACGTGGCAGTATTTGACACCAACACACGCATTCCCGGGGAAAAGATTTCCTATGCACTGAACCAGCGTCTTCCGGAAGATATCCGCATTCAGCTCTCTGAAGAAGTAGAACCGGATTTCCATCCCCGTTATTGCGACAGCGAGAAAACATACGAATACCGCATCCTGAATCGCAAATTCCCGGTTCCGACAGAGCGCTTATACACCTATTTCTACCACTACAAACTGGATGTAGATAAGATGAAAGCAGCAACCTCATACCTGATCGGACAGCATGATTTTGCTTCTTTCTGCGGTGCAAAAGCGCAGGTAAAAACAACTATCCGTACAGTGACAGGAATTGATGTATGGCGTGACGGAGATATCGTAACCATACGTGTAACAGGAACAGGATTCCTCTACAACATGGTACGAATCATCTCCGGAACTCTGATCGAAGTAGGAAACGGACAGTATCCGCCTGAGAGAGTAAAGACAATTCTGGAAGCCTGCAACCGCGAAATGGCAGGCCCAACTGCTCCGGCACAGGGACTGACACTGATGGGGATTGAATTTTTTGATTGATAGTCAGGAGGAGAAAATCATCCGTTTCGATAATTGCCGGTGGGATAACTGATCAACAGTTTTTTTGCTGAAAACAAAAAACGGGGGAGTAACGAAAAAAATTGAAAAAACGACACAAAACCTATTGACAGAACAGAACCCTTATAATATAATAACCAAATGTGACGTAGTGCGAGATGCTTAAGCCAAATAGCCCAGGCGAAAGTATTTATCAGCGGTTTCGGACATTTCCGCATTTTTAGCACCGGCGTTTCCAATAACTTATATTCGCGGGAAATTCCGCGGTTAATTAAACTATCGTTGATAAATAACAGGAGGTAAAACCATGCAGACTTATATGGCTAATCCAGATAAAATCGAAAGAAAATGGTATGTAGTTGACGCTGATGGATGTACTCTTGGCCGTCTGGCATCCGGAGTAGCAAGCGTTTTAAGAGGAAAAAATAAACCACAGTTTACACCACACGTAGACACAGGTGATTATGTAATCATCGTAAACGCTGACAAGATCAAAGTTACAGGTAAGAAATTAGAGCAGAAAATCTACTACAATCACTCCGATTATGTAGGTGGAATGAGAGAAACCACATTAAAAGAAATGTTAGCAAAGAAACCTGAGAGAGTTATCGAGCTCGCAGTTAAAGGTATGCTTCCAAAAGGACCTTTAGGAAGAAGCATGTACACAAAACTTTTCGTATATGCAGGACCGGAACACAAACATGAAGCTCAGAAACCAGAAGCTTTAACATTTTAATTAGGAGGTAGAAAACATTGGCTAGCGCAAAATTCTACGGAACAGGAAGAAGAAAAAAATCAATCGCAAGAGTTTATCTTGTACCTGGAACCGGTAAGATCACAATCAATAAAAGAGATATCGATGAATATTTTGGATTAGATACACTGAAAGTTATCGTTCGTCAGCCTTTAGCTGCAACAGAAACAGAAGGCAAATTTGACGTATTAGTTAACGTTCATGGCGGTGGATACACAGGACAGGCTGGTGCCATCAGACATGGTGTTGCAAGAGCCCTTCTTCAGGCAGACAACGACTACAGACCAGTTCTGAAAGCTGCTGGATTCTTAACTCGTGACCCACGTATGAAAGAACGTAAGAAGTACGGTCTCAAAGCAGCTCGTCGCGCTCCGCAGTTCAGCAAGCGATAATCGACTGCTCAGACTATATCAAAATGGTTCAAACACCCCGGAAAATCAAGGTTTTCCGGGGTTTTCTTATACCTAAACGGGCTGATATAGTTTGACTTGATTTGACCAAACGAGAGCAGTTTTCACCCAATTTTTAGTGGTTAAATATAGGAGGTTATGGCATTTTTGATTAGCCCGATGGGATTGCCGCTGGCTGCAATCTGGCTGTTGGGCAAGGTGCAGAGTTTGAAATTTGCGATCCAGGATTGGGCGTATGGGTAAATGATGTGAATATAATTTGGAATGAAAAGAAGCAGGACAATGGGAGATGAGACCCAATACCCTGCTTCTCTGTTTATTCGGAACGAACTGTAATATATTTTTGATTGCGACTTTTAGGTTTATCGGGAATAGTCATTTCTAATTGCCCGGATTCTAAAAGCGGATTGATATGCTTCAAAGTGAAGTTTCTTAAATCTTTGAAGCCGCAAAATACTGCAAGCTCTTTCTTGGATTTTGGTGTTGTGCAAAAAGCCAAAATCTGTTTGGACATCGTTGATAGTTCAATATCTTGGTGGATAACTTGGTGGGTAACTTGGTGGGTATCACCCTCTAAGTTGTAGTTTACATTTTTCAAAATAACTCTGAAATCTGTCGCTGTTGAGGAAAATTCGGGCTTATATGCCTCTGTATATCCAGGTAGCTTTTCGGTTTCACTGACGATTTTGCGTAGGCCACTTCCACGGCGTTCCATGTACTTCATGCGGTGGAACAGGTCAGCAATCACAGGGTTTCGTCGCATGGAACGGATACCGCGCAGCCACAGAATGAAATTCTGTGTTCAAAGGGGCTTGGGGCGCTGCCCTCAACAAGCAAGCGGAGAGGAAAATCACGGAGGGATTTTCTTCTCTGCGGGCCTGTGTGTATTAACACAGGCATTGCTTGCCTCTTTTCTCCGAAATTGAAAAGAACCAGTGAGAGAATCGTTAAATTTCACTCACTGGCTCAATTCATTTCAAATATCTCGGACAACTCTGTCAGTTCTTTCACCGTTTCCTGGGTGTGATGCAACAGGGTGTCACGCATTTCTGGCGGACAGCTGGAATAAAGCATTTTCATCTGATTGACACCTTCATCTTCCAGAGAAATATCTGGATTTATAAGCGTATCTAAAGAGATGTGCAGGACCTTTGCCAATGCTCTCAAAATCAAATAAGAAGGATTCATTTTCCACTTTTCGATATTGGCGATTTGCTTTACAGAAACATGGCTCAGATCCGCAAGCTCCTGTTGTGTCAGGTCTTTTTTCTTTCGGGCTTCCCGCATTTTTTGCCCTAAAGCAGTCAAATCATCAATCGGCATAATCGTTCACCTCAATAATATTGTATCGTTCCGGTTTATATGATGGAATGACCTTATTATGTCTGACAAGCTGTACGATTATGCCGATTATATAAAGCTGCGATTGGTGATAAACTTGTATTGTTCGAGACAAAGAACTATAATGTACTCTGTGGAGGTGCAGAATGGATTATATGACACTAAAAGAGGCCGCCGAAAAATGGGGCGTGACACCTCGTAGAGTAAATTACTATTGTGCCGCCGGGCGCATATCTGGAGCTGTAAAGATGGCAACTATCTGGCTAATTCCAAAGGATGCGGAAAAGCCGATTGATGGTCGAACAAAACAAGGAAAGGCAGAAAAGTATGAGTAATATATTACTTCTTGAAGATGATCTAAGCCTGATTAACGGGCTTTCTTTTGCTTTCAAAAAGCAGGGATTTGAATTAAATATCGCCAGAACGCTCAAAGAAGCGGAGGAATTGTGGACAGACGGAAAATATGATTTGTTGGTGTTGGACGTATCTCTGCCAGATGGGTCTGGCTTTGAATTTTGCAAAAGAGTTCGACTTACATCAAAGGTGCCAATTATTTTTCTGACGGCTTCGGATGAGGAAACAAGTATTATTATGGGGCTGGATATTGGAGGTGATGACTATATCACAAAACCGTTCAAACTGGGGGTTCTCGTTTCAAGGATTAACGCCTTACTTCGACGTGCAAATTCTTTTCAAGCAGCAGACACAGAATTGCAGTCGAATGGCATCAAGGTTCTTTTGCTGCAAGGACAGGTTTTCAAAAATGGGGAGCTGTTGGATTTGACTGCCGCGGAATACAAGCTACTGTGCTTGTTTATGAGAAACCCAAGCATGGTGCTGACAAAGGGACAAATTTTAGATAAGCTATGGGATTGCGACGGGAATTATATCGACAGTAGTACCCTTACGGTCTATATGCGTCGGCTTCGTATGAAGATCGAGGATAATCCAAGCGAACCACAAATGCTCCTGACTGTTCGAGGTATGGGATATAAATGGAATATTATCGGGTGAGGTGCAGAATGAAGATACTGGCAAATAAAGAAATCAAAAATCTATTTCTTTCGCTTTCACTGGTTTTGGGGGTTACATTTCTCTTAGCCGAGGTTTTTCTATGGCTGTCATATCGCCGGCTTTCTCTGTTATTGCTAATCCTTTTTCTATTGGCTGGCGGTGCTGTATGGGCAGTCTGCTTTGTATATTTTAATCGGCAAAATCAGATCATGGAGCAGGCGATATTAGAAATCAATGCGTATCTTGATGGTGATCGCAATGCCCGTATTGAATGTGACAATGAGGGCGAATTGTACCGACTGTTTCATTCCATCAATTCTTTAGCGGCAGTGTTAAATGCCCATGCAGATAACGAGTTACGAGAGAAAGAGTTTTTGAAAAATACAATCTCCGACATTTCACACCAACTGAAAACACCGCTGGCAGCACTCAATATTTATAACGGACTCCTTCAAGACGAGGATATAGAAGTGTCCTCCGTGAAAGAATTTGCGGGTTTGTCTGAGCAGGAACTTGACCGTATCGAAACACTGGTGCAAAGTCTGCTCAAGATTACAAGATTGGATGCCGGAGCCATTGTCTTGGAAAAGAACGCAGAAAATGTTGCAGATATGATGCGGGATATTGAACTGCATTTTGCATATAGAGCCAGACAGGAAAAGAAAGAAATCATTCTGTCTGGCTCGGATCATCTTTCTCTTTTTTGTGATCGTGATTGGTTGAATGAGGCAATCGACAATATCGTGAAAAATGCGTTTGACCATACAGAAAGTGGTGCAACAATTCGTGTTGCGTGGAAGGAGTTGCCGTCTGGTGTCCAAATTGTGATAACGGATAATGGATGCGGCATCCACCCAGAGGATATACATCACATCTTCAAGCGGTTTTATCGCAGTCGTTTTTCTAAGGACAAGCAAGGGATTGGACTGGGATTACCTTTGGCAAAGGCAATCGTTGAAGCACATAACGGCACCATTGAGGTTGACAGCGAATTAGGTATCGGGACAACTTTCACAATGAATTTTTTGATTCCTACAAAATTGTAGGCTGGCTGTAGGCTTACAGTAAGATTCAGGTGCTATTCTCTCACACATAGGCAGGACAAACAAAGACAGCCTGCCTATATCGCAAAATCATTCAGAAAGAGGTGTTTACACTATGAACTTATTAGAAGTCAAAAATATCAGTAAGACCTATGGCAACGGAGAAACCGCTGTCAAGGCATTAAAGGATGTCTGCTTTTCTGTTCCAAAGGGCGAGTATGTGGCAATCGTCGGGGAATCCGGCTCTGGTAAAAGTACACTGCTGAATATGATCGGTGCTTTGGACACGCCAACATCTGGCAAGGTTCTGATTGACGGCAAGGACATTCTTGCATGAACGATCGAAAGCTGACCGTTTTCCGCCGGAGGAATATCGGCTTTATCTTTCAGGCGTTTAACCTTATCCCGGAGTTGACGGTGGAACAAAATATTATTTTTCCGCTGTTGTTGGATTATCAAAAGCCGGATAAGAGATATTTGGAGGAACTGCTGACGGTTTTGAATTTGAAAGATCGTCGTAATCATTTACCCAGTCAGCTTTCCGGCGGTCAACAGCAGAGAGTGGCGATTGGCCGCGCATTGATTACCCGTCCTTCTCTGATTCTGGCAGACGAGCCAACAGGAAATTTGGACTCACAAAACAGTAGTGAGGTCATAGCATTGCTCAAAGAAACATCGAAAAAATACGAGCAGACCATCATTATGATTACCCACAACCGCAGTATTGCGCAAACGGCAGACCGGGTATTACAGGTATCGGATGGTACTTTGACTGATTTTGGGAGGTGCCGTGAATGAAAAGCTATCTTAGTCTTATTCCCATCTCCGCTAAAGTTCACCGCCGACAAAATGGTATGACGCTGCTTTGCATTGTATTTGCTGTGTTTATGGTAACAGCAGTATTCAGTATGGCAGAAATGGGTTTTCGGATGGAACAGGCCCGATTGGTTGGTAAGCATGGAAGTTTCTCTATTGGAGACTTGCTCGGCAGTTCCATGGGGCAAACCCTTCTTTCTGTTGCGGTTGTTCTGTTCCTGCTGATTTTGATTGCAGGCGTTTTGATGATTTCCAGCAGCATGAACAGCAGCGTTGCACAGAGAACCCGATTTTTCGGAATGATGCGCTGCATTGGTATGAGTAAGCAGCAGACCATCCGCTTTGTCCGTTTAGAGGCATTGAACTGGTGCAAAACAGCTATCCCTATCGGTCTTGTTTTAGGGGTTGTTACTACATGGGGACTTTGCGTGGTACTGCGTTTTGTAGTCAAAGAAGAATTTTCTGATATTCCTCTCTTTGGCATTAGTATTTTTGGCATTGCTTGCGGTATCTTTGTGGGACTGATTACTGTACTGATTGCCGCAAATGCTCCGGCAAAACATGCTGCAAAGGTATCTCCTATCACAGCGGTGTCTGGAAATGCAGGCCACGAAAAAACAATGCGCCATTCGCCGTATGTAGGCTTCGGAAAAATTGAATCCCTTCTTGGTGTCAGCCATGCAATCTCCGGGAAGAAAAATTTATTCCTGATGACAGGTTCTTTTGCACTTAGCATCATCCTGTTTTTGAGCTTTTCTATTATGGTCGATTTTGTGGATTACCTGATTCCTCAGTCGGCTGCCACATCAGATATAGATATTGCAAGTGCTGACGGTAATACGATTCCTTGGGAACTACTTACAACCATCCGCGAAATGGATGGAGTGAAGGAAGTTTACGGGCGTCGTAGTGTATTTGATGTTTCTGCCAAACTAAACGACGACACCAACTTTTCTGGCACAGTCGATTTGATTTCTTATGACGATTTTGATTTACAATGTCTGAAAAAAGACAGTGCTTTGAAAAGGGGGAGTGATCTGTCCAAAGTTTTTAGGGACAGCAATTTTGTTTTGGCAACATCCGATCAGGACAGCACATGGAAAATCGGTGACACTGTTCAGATTGGGGATGAAACCCTTACCATAGCCGGACTGTTAAAAAACGACCCATTTAGTGAGAATGGATTGACAAATGGAAAGCTCACATTGATTACCTCTGATGAAACATTTGTCCGTTTGACAGGAGAGGAAGGTTATTCTCTTGTGCTGATACAAACAACGGGAGATGTTACGGACGAAAATGTTCAGGCAATCCAGAATTCCGTAGATCAAACATATAGCTTTCGAGATAAACGCGACGAGCGCACTACGGGAACTTATATGGCTTTTGTTTTCTGTGTTTATGCGTTTTTGGCAATTATTGCACTGGTAACGGTAATGAACATTGTCAATAGCATTTCCATGAGTGTGTCTGCCAGAATGAAGCAATATGGAGCTATGCGGGCAGTAGGAATGGATGAACGGCAAATGACGAAAATGATTGCTTGTGAAGCATTCACCTATGCTGTTTTGGGGTGCGTTGTTGGTTGTGCTATTGGCTTGCCGCTTAGCAAAGCTCTGTATGATTTCCTTATTGCAGGGCATTTTCCATCTGCTGTGTGGCAGTTCCCAATTATCTCTTTGGGCGTTATTCTTCTGTTTGTCTCGATTGCGGCAATCGCAGCTGTATATGCTCCGGCAAAACGAATTCGCAATATGTCGATTACTGCAACCATCAATGAATTATAGTTTCATATGTTAATCTGCCGGACGACGGCAAAAGAAAAAAAGCCGTCGTACAGCAGACATATTTTCACGCGCCTTATGAAACGGCGGTTTTGATTTTCAGAGGCGCCGTGATACCGTATCTTATCCCTACTTATAAAGCGTTGCAGAAGTCCAAAAATGCCCGCAAAATAAGAAAAACAGAGGATGTTCAGACACCCTCCGTTTCTTCATTCGGCTTTTCGATTTTTAAGGCACCGTCAATGGCGCCTTCCACGATAGGCAAATACTGTTCCGGGCAGAGTTTCAACTTCTGTCCGACCCGCTGGCGCAGCTCGCTTTCCTCTCGCATGACCTCTGGATTGAAATATCTCTCCATCGACAGGCCGCAGATTTTTACAAGCTGTATGATGACCGGCAGGCTGGGGATCGTGCCCTCGTTTTCAATGTTGGCAAGATACCTGGTATCAATATTCACCTTTTCGGCTAAATCTTTTCGTGCAAGGTTCTTCGCCTTCCGTGCTTCTTTTACATCCGCACCGAAAGTTTCAAAACCGGGGCAATCTTCGATTTTTGCCATATTGCATCATCCACATACATTCTATATTTCATAGTCTGCCTGTGGAATGTTGCGATATGTGCTTGTTCTAAACTTTATATTTCATATTACCGATTGAGCAATATATCCGAGCTTAATAGCTTTTGTTATCATCTCAACGGTAGAGCTAACTTGCAATTTTTCAAAAATATGTTGCAAATGATTTGATACTGTTCGTTCACTAATAAAAAGCTGTTCAGCGATTTCGCGGCGCCTAACTCCTGATGCAACCAATTCGAGAACTTTTCTCTCTCCGTCTGTCAGCTCTTCTATAAATACTTCTTCCCGTGGGAAGTGTGTTGCCCCATCTTTGATGGTCAATAAAATGTGCAATAACTCATCTGGTTCTACATCCTTACTGATAAACCCTCTTGCACCGATCCTCTTTGCTTCTTTGCGATAAACAGGAAGATTATAGCCAGAGAGAATGACTATTTTTTGATCTGGAAAACGCTCCAACAAATGTTGTGTGAGCATTAAACCGTCCTCGTCTGTCAGTCCTCCTAAGTTAATGTCAATCAGTAAAATATCTGGTAGTTCTGTGGCAATCTGTTTTTCCAAATCTTGAATATCCTTTGTACTGGAAAATTGCTCAATCTCTGGATTATCACACAGGGCAATCGAAAGACTCTTGGCAAAAAGTATATGGTCATCGACCAACAAAATTTTCATACGAATCACCTCCGTTCATAGGCATAGAAATGACAACTGCCGTTCCGCCACCAGTAGCGGGTTGGATGTTCATAGTGCCATCTAATAAACTGACCTGTTCCCCAATAGAAGCAAGCCCCTGATGTGAACCTGACTTATAAGTGAACGGTTTGAACCCTATACCATTATCCGTCACCTTTAGGGTAATGCGTCCGTTCTCCTGCATCAGCAGAACATCGATTGTCGTCGCGGAGGAATGTTTTAACGCATTTGTCACCAGTTCTTTTATCATTCGATAGATGAGTACATTATATGGCTCTACAAGAAATACATCTTTATCGCAGTCCAAACAAATATTTGCAGAATGGTTTTCTTCCATTGAATCAAGCAGATTTTGAATATTCTCCTTTAAGGTCAGACTTTTTACCAGATTTGGATGATAAGTCTGCATTTGAAAACGGATGGAAGCATTTAATTCTGCCAACGTATCGAGAAGTAACCTCCTTATCTCTGGCTGCTCTGCTTTACATAACATGTTTTTGATGGAAAGCAGGTTTTGCAAAATATTATCGTGCAAATAGTTGGAAAAATCTTTTTTTAAGTTTTCTTCCCGTTTAATCTGTTCCAGTGAATAGGCGTAAAAGTGCTGACGATCCGTGGGGTTATTATAGTCGGTCGGCTGCCTGCAAATCCGCACATACAAAAGGATATTGTAAACCTGTGCCAGCAGAACCACTATGTAAACACTCATCAAAATTGCCATAAGTGGGATTTGAAAAAGATATGCCATTCCAACAAGTCCAACCAATCCGACAAAAACCAGAGCAACGATATATCCCCCTGACAGCGTTAAAAATTGTACCTGCTGTGGATGGTATTGGAATACGATACTATGAATACATACAAATGCCAGCATAACGGGGATGTAGCTCCCCATGCTTGCCATATATTCCGCTTCCCTGTGAAAAACGAAAAGGTATATTACAAATGGAATTACTACAAGAGCCAGTGGAAAAAGCAGACGTTTCCTTTGACTTTTCAGCACAAAGACAATTCGTTTTCTCTGTATGATACCAACGACAGCAAGAGCCAGTGTCGAGATAAAAAATTGCAGTTGGTAGGCTGTGAAAAAAGCCCTATCTGAAAAGAAGAAGCAAATAATTGCTGTTACGCAGGAAATTTTCAAAAAAACAAGCAGTGCTTTTTGCCCCCGATAGGCGGAACCCTGAAATAAAAATGTCTGTATGAAATATGCTGACTGATAAAAACAGACAGGCAACAACAGCATGGAACCGCTTTGGATATTGGTTGAAAGTCAAACAGGTACAACAAGAATTGCCAGCCCAGCAACAATAACAATAGGGAAAAGTGGTTCAGAACCTTATTACATTTTACATTCTTATATGAGATATACGCCGCGTCAAAAAACAAGAGCGACAAAGATAGAAAATGAACAAGGTAATTGCTTTCTATATAATGTCCGTTGTACGCCATATAACTGAGATAAATAATCACGGCAAATTGGTTCAACGCACAAAAAATCTGTCTTGAGAAATATGTGTTTTTCGTATTTTCCACCTCCATTCCTTTTCTAATATTGTACTGTTCTTTCCCCATGAGTTCAAGATTGCTATTCTGAAATATTTTTGAATAAACCAACGGCTGACACCAATGAAAGTGCCAGCCGCCGCATTATTTCAAGGCAATTATATAGCAGGAGCGTTTCGTTAACTGGTAATAGATAACATAGATAATGGAGAAGATCGCCACCGCCAGAAGAATCGGTGCAACAACGGCGCTGTTCCGTCCGAGCAGATCGTCCATCAGTGCAGACTTATAACAAATCATCGCAAAAATGCTGTGCAGCAATCCTATGACATAGGGAATACCGTAATAAATCTGTATCTGCCGACGCACACATTTTTTAATCATTGTGTGACTATATCCCATTTTCAGCATGATTTCATAGTCCGGTTTGTCATAGGTTACGGACGAAATATTTTGAAAGTAAAGAATACTGCCCGTAGCAATTAAGAAAATAATCGTAGTAAAACAAATTAGCAAAAAAGTGGAACTTGCATCGCGGACAAAGGTACTTTCTCTTTGCCATGCGCTTGCCAGATAAATGTTGTCCGGCATAGACGTATTCAAAGCTGTGTAGGCAGTTTCATTAGAGCGCATTTTTTCACCATTAATACTGATAACCGTAACTCTATCTATGGTACTGTCACGCATTTTTTGATAAAGGTTATCCGACAAAATCAGAGTTCCAACACTGTTTGAAAAGCCAATAGGATTATCAATGCTTGTCTGTTTTACTGTTACATCGGTTATTCCTGTTCCAAAGTCCAGACGATACGAGGCTCCCATGTCAGAATGTTCATGGTCTGGATGGTATTTGATTAAAATGCAATCAGTATCTGATAATTCTGGAATATCCGTTTTCTTCCCCTGCTGGGAGAGCAAGGAGACATAGTCTGTCCGGCTGATACATTCAAATCCGGGAATACGCCCTTATCTTCACTGATACTGTATTCTGTCGGCAGACGATCAGAAGTTGCTTTTACTTTCAAAATAATCGTTTCATAAACTTCGTATTCCTGTTCGTCGCAAGCCTCCTGTAAAGCCTGCAAAGAGATTTCCTTTTCCTGCTCATTTGTCACTCGGTATTCAATGGCAGAGGGGATAATGCGCCGGAAAGATTGGTATGGATACCACATAGAAAGAACCGTCGAGCCAAAGACCGCCAGCGTCTCCGCTGTCAGCAGGATCAGCAAAATCAGTGATTTCGCATTAGAACGGATGCGGTGCATAAACTTTGGCACTACAATAATGGTATTTTCATGGTAAAGTCTGCTTTTTTTCTGCCGGATTTTCTGACAGACATAGGGTAGGAATGAGTACATAAACAGAATCGTTCCTGCCACAACACAAAGAAGTGTCAGCATGGCAATAGGAGAAAATCCAATGGTATTCCATAATGACTGCTTTCCCCGCATAATGTCCAATGCAAGGCCGTATCCTGCGCTGAGAAATCCGACACCCAATATCGCTGTTATTGCATGGGGATGGATCGGTTTTTCCGTTTTCTTTTCCAGTCGCACCAAATCAAGCAGGGTAGATTTTCGGAGCAGCCTTGCGTTAGAAAGTGTAAGTGTAATCAGCACGACGATTACAAAGGAAAGGATTGCCTTTACTGCTGCCGGGTAAATTAAAGGGATTGCGCTTTGATCTACGGATATTCCAAAAGGGTCACAATCCCGGCGATTACGATTTTGTGGAGAATACTGCCAGTCAGAATCCCAAGAATCATACCGCCAAAGCAGATCATTACATTTTCAAAGATCAGTAATTTCAATATAGTTGATTTTCGATACCCAAGTAGCGAATAAATCCCTAATTCTCTCATACGCCGCCGCATAAAAAAACTATTGGAATAGAACATATAAAAAATGACAAATACCATGATGAATACTGCTACTGTCCGGCACATGGTTTCCACTCTGCCATCCGAAGATATTTTTTCCATGATTATCTGGTTCATGGAAAATGAAGTAAAGCAGAAGTAAATCATCAAGACAAAAGAAACGGAAAAAAGGTACAGGAAATAAAACGAAAAGTTCCGTTTCAGATTTTTTAAGGCGATTGCGGATAATTTCATGTTGTCACCCCCCCTTAACGCTTTTCGTCCTGTCTGGCGGCTTCTTGCATGATTTCCTCATAGAATTCACGGCGTTCCCTGTTACACCGTTTCAATTCGGAAATGATATGCCCGTCCTTAAAGTACAAAATGCGATCTGTATAGCTTGCCGCATACGGGTCATGTGTTACCATTAAAATTGTTGTTCCTAAAGCCTGATTGACTTCTGAGAGGGCAAAGAGCAGTTCCGTTGCTGAACTGCTGTCCAATGCCCCGGTGGTTCATCTGCAAAAATCAACGGCGGGCGTTTTACCATAGCACGAGCCGCCGCTACACGCTGTCGCTGACCGCCAGACAATTCACTGGGATATTTTTTCAGTTGTGAAGCAATTCTGAACAGTTCCGCAAGCTCCATCACTTTTTTATCAATCGTCTTTGCACTTTCATGGAGCAAAGTCAAGGGAACTGCAATATTTTCCTGCACAGTCAGACTGTCCAACAAAAAATACTCTTGAAAGATAAAGCCGAGATTATTCTTACGAAAATCGGCTGCCTGTGTTTGACTAAGCTCTTGAATTTTTTTCCCTCCCATGCGGATGCTGCCGCTTGTAGGAATATCAATAGTGGATAGCACATTCAAAAGCGTTGTTTTGCCGGAGCCGGAAGCTCCCATAATACCGAGAAATTCACCCTGCATTACTTCAAAAGAAACATGATCCAGTCCTGGTTTCGGCTGGTTTGGATAGATTTTGGTGATGTCTTTTACTTCTAATAGTGTACTCATTATTGATCGCTCCTTTCGATATACACAAGCAGTATATCGAACACAGTAAAAAAGTGCATGAGTAAATCACGCAGAAAACATGCATGATTTGTCGTTCCTTGATATGATATTCATAAAATAGAAAAAGTCATATCTGTCGGACAGCGACAAAAGAAAAAGCCGTCGCAGAGCAGACACATTTTCACGCGCCTATGAAACGGCGGTTTTGATTTTCAGAGCCGCCGTTTCTTTGCGTTTACACAAACCTATGACGACTTGCAGGGACACGGTAGCCGATTGGAGGTTATTTTGCCGTGTCTCGTTTGCTTTTTCAAAGCTCACATGATCTACATCAGTTAAAAAAAGCATTGCTCCTCCTCCGGGCAAGTATAACATTGCATCGGCATTATCGTTCCATGTAATTCAGTATAATAATGGCTGTTCTTGGCGCGCAGTTTTCCCTCACGGAAATCTGGCGTTTTTTGTTGCCATTTTTTCGGAGATGACCCGGTTGTCTGCCGGTGTCGGTCTCCGCCTCCATTCGATTCACCCGTCAATCACCCGTGAATCGAAATGGAGGTACATAATGAAGAAAATTAACCTTCG
>ENA-OQBJ01000069-OQBJ01000069.1-human-gut-metagenome-genome-assembly--contig:-NODE-69-length-48417-cov-3.295962_pt1 | contig 48417 bp, 61 predicted proteins | sample MGYA00242743_ERZ504545 | MGnify/ENA primary metagenome ERZ504545 (study PRJEB26092, sample SAMD00036252) | human gut metagenome | host: Homo sapiens | study: EMG produced TPA metagenomics assembly of... | reverse complement strand
TTCGGTCCAAACAATAAGACTCATGAAAAAAAGACTGCCCTTGCAGACAGTCTTCCTTACCACAGAAGGCCTCCCTTTTTCCGTTGAAAAGGACGCCTTACCCGCGGTAATTTTCCGGATAATGGTGATATCGAAATGATTCTTATCCCATTCGTGTGTAATTTGATGCTTGTACGGAGCCAAGGCATTGAGAAGGACTTCATATGCCTTGCTGCCTGATAGATGCCGTCATCGGAGATATCGACTTTATAGCCATTTTCATGGGAATAAAGACCGCTGGCATGGTAGCCGCCTTCGGCACCGCCAGTGATGATGAAGGAAATCCCGGCCTGACGGGCTTCCGCATTCAACCGATCCAAAAAGGCAATGGTCGAGCTTTGGAAATGAACCGTATCGGTCGTGCGATTGCTGTCCCACGGCGTATCCATGCCTTCCGTGCTGCTCCACTTACGAAGATTGCTCTTGCCAAAGTCGCGGCGATAGGCGTAGGCATTGGCAATGGCCGCATCGTACGAATCATGCTGGTACTGGTATTGGTACTGATCTTCGTATTTTTGGCGGTTCCACGGCGTAATGACCGTCGCTTCATGAGTCGATTCGGCATAGTGGTACTTTTCGTCACCTGCAAGGTTCACAGCCGGCGCACTTTCCTTAGCACCCAAAATTTTCTGGACCCGATCTTTCAGCGAACCTTCATGGTGTTCTCCACTCTTTGCCGGAACATATTGTTTCTGCGTCGGCCCTTCTTTCTGAGCCTCATCTGCCGCATCTACCGCTGCAGATACGGTCTTCTCCGTCTTGACCTGTACTTCTGCTGCCGACGCCGTAACAACGCCCATGAGGCAGCATATGGACAAGGCCGCGATAACAGCCTTCTTCATCAAATTCCCCCTTCAATACGATGTGTTGTATATTATAGGCAGTTTCACTCAAGAATAACGTTTAAATTATAGCACATCTCGAGGGAATTTGAAAAGTAATTTATTATTCCAATAAATCGCGCTGCATCAGTTCCTGTGCCGAAACCTCATCCTGATCGGCTTTCTGATTGTCTCCCAGCTTACGGAAGGCTTGGCTGCGCAATTTATAGCCTCTGCGTAGGGTTCGATGGCAATGGACTTGGTAAGGTATTCGACGGCTTTCTTGTAATCACCTTGATCTAAGGCCAGTTGACCGATACTGTCGTAGACGGCATGGTAGTCGGCATCAGTTTCTGCCAGACGCAGGGCGTTGGCATAGTCCTTCCGAGCCTTATTATACTGTTTGAGGTGGCGGTAGCATTCGCCGCGGTTATTATAGTCGATGGACGTTTCATGCATAGACAAGGACTTGGTTAAATCGGCAATCCCCTTTTCATGCTGCAATAAGTTGGCATAGATTAAGCCCCGCACGGAGTAGACCTCCCAATTTCCCGGATCCTGTTCAACGGCTTTATTCACGAGGTTCAGGGCCATTTCGTTCATGCCGATCTTTCCGACCGTGACGCTGGCTAATAAATAATGACCTTGGTGCATGAGCTCATACGCCGTGCCGATGTCCATGCGCTGCTTGGCCAGCTGCTTCTTCCCCTGTTTTTGGTAAATCTGACTTTCCAAGAAATAATTTTGGGAGAAATAAGGCATGATTTTTTCACCTTGACGGATATCGGCCAAGGCCAGATCGTAGGAGTCACTCTTGGTGTAGGTCCGAGCCCGATTGAAATAGGCCATGACCTGATAAGGTTCGCCCGGTTTCGACAGGGTCAAAGCCTGGGTATAGTCCTTGATGGCCAACTTATAGTCCCGGCGCTTTTCGTAAACCGTACCGCGGTTGAGGTACAGTGAGGCATTATCCGGTTCCAAAGAAACGGCCTTGTCATTGTCAGCCAGCGATTCGTCTGTGCGGTCCATCATCAAGTAAATCAAGCCCCGGCGGGCATACAGATCGGCGTTGTTCGGATTGTCTTCAATCCGGCGGTTCACGATCTGCAAAGCTTGTTCATAGTCTTTATTCTGAACTGCCTGAGAAACGCCGCTGTCCTGATTGGCTTCTGGCAAGGCCGATGTCGCTTCCGCGGCCGCTGCCTGAGTCGTCACATCACTGCCGGGAGCACCTTCTGCCAAGGAAAAGCCAGGCATCATCAGCAGGCAGGACGCCATCCCGGCCAGCACACATCGTTTCAATCCATTCATAGTCAACCCTCCTTATAGGTGGTCAAATTGACGCTTACTGTATATATTTCGACATTCTTTAAAAAATTCCTTCAAAAACTTTGCCAAAGATTGAAATCACCGTTTTTTCGCCTTCAAGGGACAAAAAAAATCCTCCCGGACGGATATCCGCAACCGGAGGAATCAAGGTTAGCCTTTATGAGGGTCAAAGTCGAGGCGGTCTTTTATGAAAGTATTATTTTGCAGTTCTTCAAAGGCCTGCCGTAATTCTTCATTGGTATTCATGACAATCGGGCCGCCCCAGACGACGGGTTCATGAAGGGCCTTGGACTGCATGACCAAAATCTGCGACCCGCCTTCAGCGCCTTGCAGCACCAGTGTATCGCCGTCAGAAAGTTTAACGGCCGTCTTGGCTTCGACGGTTTCACCGGCAACGACAGCATCGCCCAAGAGGGTGAAGGCCATGACCGAATCGTCGGCCTTGGTATCGAGGACAAATTCAGCACCGGCGTCTAAATGGATGTCGTAGTAATTAAGGGGCAGATGATCGCCCTGATGGGCTTTATAATCCTTATAGGTACCGGCCAAGAGGCGAATAAAGCCGCCTTCGATTTGGATGTCTTCGATTTCATCGTTGCCGATATGGCGATACGTCGGCTGGCTCATCTTTTCCTTCTGGGGCAGGTTGAGCCACAGCTGGACGCCTAAAATCCGCGGCGATGCCGGAACCTGTTCTTCGTGAAGGATGCCGGATCCGGAATTCATCCACTGGACTTCGCCGTCAGAAATACTATCTTCATTCCCCAGGGTATCCTTGTGGACCATCTTGCCTTTATAGAGGTAGGTTACCGTTTCAATCCCCCGGTGAGGATGCATGGGAAATCCCGCCGTGTAGTCATCGGGATTGGTACTGTCAAAAGAATCGAGCATCAGAATCGGGTCAAAGGTTTCTACCGTAGCGTTTCCCAAGACGCGGGTCAAGTGGACACCGGCTCCGTCGATAGCTTTAGAACCTTTCACGCGCTTTACAATTATCCGTTCCATACGTTTCCTCCCTTTCCATATACACATTTCCAAAAAAATAATTTGCTGTCAATCCTTCAAGATGACATCGATCAAGGCCTCAATATGGACCTTCATGACGTCGATATAGGGGACGGGCAGATTGATATCGCCAAAGATCAGTGGCAGCTCCGTACAACCGAGGACGATGGCTTGTACCTTTTCTTCTTCAATCAATCGCATGGCCGTTTGCCGGAAAGCGTCCTGCGTATCGGGCACGATTTTGCCCAATTCCAGTTCGGTCTCGATTTTCATCCCCATATACGCTTTTTCCGCCTCATTGGGGGTCACAACGGTGACGCCGTGATCCGAAAAATGACGCTGAAAGAAGGATCCATTCATCGTCGGCAGCGTTCCCAAAAGACCGACTCGATCATAGCCTTTCGAAAGCGCATGACTACAGGCCGTATCCACCATACTGATGATGGGAATGGGCGAAGCTTTTGAAAGTTCATCATAGACGATATGAGGCGTAATCCCGGTCAAAGCCCCGTACTGTGCGCCGGCAGCGGCCAAGTTCTGAAAGCCCTTTGCTAAGTAGGCCGTCAAACCCGCATAATCCTTTGCCTCACAGAAGGCCAAGACATCAAAGACACTCAGACTTTCAATGGTCAAATTCGGAAAAAAATTCCGTCCCGACCGCTGCTGTACGCCATATTCAAGGGCCCGATAGTACTCAATCGTCGATTCAGGACCAGTCCCGCCGATAAGTCCTAATTTCTGCACCGTATCACGCCTTTCTCATTCAGAATCCGACTGCGCTAAAACGCTGTCATTAGGTTAATGATACCTTTTTTATCTAAATTGGTAAAGAGGTCATTTTTTCGATTCTGTCTAGAAAACCTTATCGACGCTGTGCAGAAGCATTCAGATGTCGACAAACTCCCCGTCATGACCTTCTTCCCTAAGGAGCTTCATCAAGTCATCGGCCAAAAGCCATACCGTCGCCGTATTGTCATTGGGGTGGACGCCGATGAGATGGCCTTTAAAATCGACATCGAGGTAAAAATAGACTTTTCCGGCCTTATCATTGAGGAGGCCCAAAGGCGTCACGGCTCCCGGCGTCAGGCCCAAGATGGCCAGCAAGTCGTCGGCCGAGGCAAAGGAAAGGGGCCGCAGCCCTTGGCGTTTGCGAAACGCCTTCAAGTCGACCCGCTTATCACCCTTGACGGAAATCAAATAGTAGTTCCTTTTCTTGTCATCGCGGACAAAGAGATTTTTAGCATCCCATTTGGGATACGGCAGTTCCACGGCCCTAATTCTTCCATATTGAAAACGGCGTCATGATTCGTCACTTCATAGGAAATGCCCTTGGCCGTCAAATAAGCGTAGATTCATCTTTTCCCATAGCCCTCTCTCCATCTCTGAACGGTTGCAGTAATCGCCCTGTACGTCCTTTCCGGAAAATCAGAAAAAACGACCGTCACGAAAAAGGGGATCGTCTGCCGCAAATTATAGCTATATGTTATCAGTGTATCATGTTTTTGGTAGTTTTGAAACTAAAAAAGAGCGCCCAGCTCTCAAAAAGCTGCAGCACCCTTTATAGTGACCCTATCCTCTATTTGCTTCAAAAACGCTTATTCCTAAGCCTGACTCGTCGGATAAATCGTCATTTCACTGATATCGACGTCTTCCGGCTGTTCCAGGGCAAAGCGGACACAGGCGGCAACGGCATCGGGAGAAATGCTGTGGGCTTTATAAAAAGTCTTCATCCGATCTGCCGTCGCCGCTTCACCGATATGATGTATGAGTTCCGTATCAATGGCCGCAGGAAACAGCGTCGTCGTGCGAATATTCGTCCCTTCCTGAGCCGACTCCATGCGGACGACTTCCATGGCGTTGCGGACGCAAACTTCGTAGCCCCATAGACGCCGGAGCCGACGTAATGCTTAAGGCCGGCTACCGACGAGGTAGTGATAATATGGCCGCTCTTTTGGGCCTTAAAGATCGGCATGACGGCGACGATGCCGTGGAGGACGCCTTTGAGGTTGACGTCGATCATGGCATTCCACTCATCGATGCGAAGGTCACTCATGGACGAATTGGGCATGATGCCGGCATTATTGAAGATGGCGTCGACCCGTCCGAACTCATCCATGGCGGCTTGTACCAAACCTTGGACCTGGTCGAGTCGGGTCACATCGACGGAATAATAAGCGCCTTTTCCGCCTAAGTGCTGAATATTCCGGACCAAGCTTCCAGCCGCTCTGTCCGGCGGGCGCCGAGCATAACTTTTGCCCCGTGTTTGGCCAGCATGACGGCTGTCGCCGCCCCGATACCGGACGAGGCCCCGGTGATGACGACGACTTATCTTGAATGGACATGTTCATTCTCCTTTCTTAGCAATTAATCTTCCTTCGTCAGCCGGTGGTTATAGCGGACGACGTTCATTTCTTTTAGATTGTCAGGATTGATTTCAATCGTTTCCCCGTAGGGTTCTAAGTAGATGCTGTGGTCCCCCTTAATCGACCAGGTCCCGGAATAGATGTTATCCACGTTATGCTGATTTTCGGTCCATGTATGGTCGGCATGAAAGGTAATCTTTTGGTTGATATCGGTATCGATATGGTTGATCCATACGCCGACGATATCCTTATCTTCGATCGTTCCTTTTTTACTGGCCGATGAAGATGCATCGGCCGTCGAAGCTTGTACTGCACCGGTGTCCGGCTTAGCAGCATCGGCACTTTGACCGTCTTGGCTGCAGCCGGCCAGAAAAGCCGAGAACAGGCCAATCATTAAAATGGCAGTGATTTTTTTCGACAGTTTCATCATCATGACTCCTTTACCGTTTCAAATAAAATCGTTGCTTCCGGCATCCCCGAAAAGAATCGGATATCGTCCTCGATATGACCGATGGACACCTGTTCAAAGACTTCTCCGTTTTGGCCGTATAAGATGACCAGACTCCCTAAGGGCGGCCAATAGGAAATGTCGCCGACGGCGTAGTCTTTATTTTGTGATGCCTTGACGGGCAGGCTGCCGCCGCCGAAGCGATGGCACATTTCCCGACCGTAGAGATTAGACATCTTGATCGTAAAGGGCATCTTTTTTAATAAGGCCTTGGCTGTCGCGTTGTCTTCCCATTGGGCCGACAAAACGGTCGAGCCGTTGACGGTTACTTTTACCTTTGCGTTATTCATTTGATTGAGTCACTCCTAACTGATGAATCCATTTTTGGATTTTTTGCTGACAATGGTTCACGTCGTAACTTCCGATGCAGAGCCCCGACCGATGACCGACGCCGGCAGATACCGTTTCATATCGGCCATCGTATCCTGCAAATCGCTGCCGCCGGAGGTAGCAAAGGGAATGACCGTCTTTCCCGAAAAATCATAGGCTTCATAAAAGGACCGAACGACCATGGGTTCGCAGTACCACCAAATCGGATGGCCAATGAATACCACGTCGTAGTCATCCATATTGGCCACCCGATTCGTCAAAGACGGCCGGATATCGTCGATCAACTCTTGATGGGCTTGACGCGAACAAGGGTCGTGAGCCTCAGGATAAGGCCGGTCGGTTCGTATCTCAAACAAGTCGCCTCCGGTCTGGCGGGCAATTTCCTGGGCAACGGCGCGGGTGTTTCCGCTGTGTGAAAAATAAGCGATTAATATCGTATGCTTCATGACTATCCCTCCTTCATCGACAAGGTTATTATGCCACGTCCGGCCTTGACTGAGAATCGTCAATCCGTTAGTATGGTATTAACCAAAAGTTAACGGAGGCCACGATGGATATTCAAAACCTGCAAACCTTCCTGGCTGTCGCCAAGCTGGGAAGTTTTACCAAGGCGGCCGAGCAGAACTTCATCTCTGCCACAGCCGTCATGAAGCAAATCAATAAACTCGAAAGTGAACTCGGCTGCACCCTCTTGGAACGGTCGTCAGCGGGCATCCGTCTAAAACCGGAAGGAGAAGTCTTTCTCACCTATGCCCAGCAGCTCATCGAGCTGGCCCATCAGGCCTATTTGGCCTGCCACGCGACGACGAACCACGTATTCACCCTGCGCCTGGGGACGTCCCTTCTCCATCCCAGCCGGCCCTTCTTATCGATTTGGAACCGCATCAAGGGCCACCTGCCCCAATACAGTCTGACCATCGTCCCGCTTCCGAGCGACCTCGTCACCCAGAACCGGGAGTACGAAGCCCTGGGAAAGAGCTGCGACATCCTCATCGGCACCTTTGACCAGGCGACGACCCACACCTTGGTCGACGCCATTCCCTTAGGGTCTTATCGCTTCAGCATTGCCGTCCGGTCCGACAACCCACTGGCCGAAAAAGAAAGCCTTGCCATCAAAGATTTGGAATCCCAGCACCTGCTCATGGTGCCCCGGGGCATTAGTCACAAAAACGATCTGCTCCGCGACCGGATGGAAAAAGAATTATCCCATTGTCAGATTCTCGAAACGCCGGGCCGCTACAGCCTCGATACCTTCAATGCCGCCATCGACAAAAATGCGGCCCTCATCAATCTGACGCCGTGGGAAGACATCCATCCCGGGCTGGTCAGTATCCCTTTACAAACAGATATCACCGTCGACTACGGCATCCTGGCTGCCAAAAATGCGCCTTCTCAGGTCAAAGAATTTCTATCGACGATACGCTATCAGATTCTCACCCAGATGGGAGAATACGGCCCGGTTACCCCGGTTGACAAGAGTCCCTGACCCTGGTCCCCGCCTCGATACCCCTACCGCTGTAAAAAAATAAATTTAGGATTGGAGTGAAAGCCATGATTGATAAGATGCTCATTCGCGGAGCCAAAGTCCATAACCTCAAAAATATCGACGTCGATATCCCCCTCCATAAAATCGTCGGCATTGCCGGCGTCTCCGGATCGGGAAAATCGTCCCTGGCCCTTGCGTCCTCTATGCCGAAGGATCCCGCCGTTACTTAGAATCTCTATCGACTATACCCGCCGCCGCATGACCCAGGCATCGCAGGCTGCCGTCGATGAAGTCCGCTATGTGCCGGCAGCTCTGGCCCTTCACCAACGGCCAGGCATTCCCGGAATCCGCAGTACCTTCGGCACGGGAACGGAACTCCTAAACAGCCTGCGCCTCATCTATTCCCGCCTGGCCAGCCACCGCTGCCCCAACGGTCATTACGTCCCGCCGTCCTTAAACGTGGCCGCGGAAAAAGACCTCATCTGCCCCCAGTGCGGCGCCCATGTTACGCCGCCTTCGGCAGAGGAACTGGCCTTTAATTCCCAAGGCGCCTGCCCCGACTGCAGCGGCACAGGCATGGTCCGCACCGTTGACATGGCCACCCTCGTCCCCGATGAGTCGCTCACCATCGACGACGCGCCGTCGCTCCCTGGAACAGCCTCATGTGGTCCCTCATGACCGACGTCTGCCGGGCTATGGGAGTCCGCACCGACGTGCCTTTAAAGACTTGACGGAGAAAGAAAAAGATATCGTCTACCATGGACCGGCGGTGAAAAAGCATATCTTTTATAAATCGAAAAATTCCAATGAAGCCGGTGAACTCGACTTCACCTACTACAACGCTGTCTATACCGTTGAAAATGCCCTCTCTAAGGTTAAAGACGAAAAGGGCATGAAGCGCGTCGAAAAATTCTTGAAGGAAGAAGTCTGCCCGACCTGTCACGGGACCCGCCTGTCGGAAGCGGCCAGAGCTCCCAAGGTACAGGGCATCTCCCTTGACCAAGTCTGCACCATGCCTCTTTCGGCCTTAACCGGCTGGGTCCAAGCCGTCCCCGGGTCCCTGCCGAAAGAGATGCAGCCCATGGCCCACAGCATCTGTGACGCCTTTGAAAATACGGCAAAGCGCCTCATCGACTTAGGCCTGGGTTACCTCAGCCTCGACCGCTCGGCCGGGACCTTATCGACGGGAGAGCGTCAGCGCATGCAGCTGGCCCGAGCCGTCCGCAACCGCACGACGGGCGTACTCTACGTCCTCGACGAACCATCCATCGGGCTCCATCCGTCGAATATTGTCGGCCTCATCGGCGTCATGAACGACCTCATCGCCGACGGCAATTCGGTCATCCTCGTCGACCACGACACGCAGATTTTAAAAAAAGCCGATTGGATCATCGAAATGGGACCTCAGGCAGGCATAAATGGCGGCCATGTCTTAGCCGAAGGAACGATAAAAGCCATCGAAGACAATCCGGTCTCCCAAATTGGGCCCTTCCTGTCGGGCAAAACCCAGACGAAAATCCGCAAAGATGTCCCTCCTTCGGACCTCTTCGCTGAGGGTCACATCAAGCTCTCAACGGATTCCATTCACACCGTAAAACCCCTGGACCTGGCAATCCCAAAAGGCCGATTGACCGTCGTCACCGGCGTATCTGGTTCGGGTAAGACGACTTTGGTACTAGAAAGTTTGATTCCGGCCTTAGAGGCTGCCATCAAGGGCCATCCCTTCCCAGACCATATCCGCAGCATCGAGCAGGCGGCATCGAGCAGGTAAAACTCATCGATGCTACCCCCATCGGCATCAACGTCCGTTCTACCGTCGCTACCTATGCCGGCGTTCACGACGAACTGCGAAAACGCTTTGCCAAATCGCCTGATGCTATAGAACATGGCTACAAGGCCAAAAACTTTTCGTACAACACCGGTTCCCTGCGCTGCCCGGACTGCGACGGTACTGGCACGGTCAGTCTCGACGTCCAGTTTCTGCCCGACGTCAATATCCCCTGCCCGACCTGTCATGGCTCACGCTATGCCCCGGCCGCAGTGGAGGTCGGCTTGACCAATAAAAAAGGCCAGACCTTGACCCTTCCGGAAGTGATGGCCATGGATGTCCACTCCGCCCTTGAATTTTGCGCCGACTGGAAGAACATCGCCCAGAAACTCACCACCCTCAACCGCCTGGGCCTGGGGTACCTCACCCTCGGCGAAGAAACGCCCAGCCTTTCCGGCGGCGAAGCCAGCGCTTGAAACTGGCCAGTGAAATGGGGCGAACGCAGACGGCATCGCTCTTCGTCTTTGACGAACCGAGTATCGGTCTCCATCCCCTGGACGTGCAGGTCCTGCTCCAAGTCTTTCAGGCCCTCCTCGACCAAGGGGCGACGGTCCTCGTCATCGAACACGATCTCGACGTCATCCGTAACGCCGACTACATCATCGATATGGGCCCCGGCGGCGGCGAAGACGGCGGCCGCATCACGGCCACAGGTACACCGGAAGATATCAAGAAAAATAAGGCCAGTATCACCGGCCGTTATTTATAACACAAAACGCCTCACCGCCGAATTCTTCATATCTCAGTAAAGGACTCGATGGTGAGGCGTCTTATGATGTACAGCAAATTTGTTTCTTTCATGCAAAAGAACCTCCACCGGCCAAAGTGACCGATGGAGGTTCAGTGCTGTTATCTGCTATTTACTTTTGGCAGCAAGGCGGGAGTTTAGATTTATCCCCCGTCTTCGACTGTCCGCTTGCGGAGCAGCTGCCCGAGCAGCCGCCGCCACCGCAGCAACCGGCCGTTCCGTTGAACAGACCACGGACGTGACGGATGAAGTACGCTACGGCGATGATGACGACGATAGCGACAATAATCGTTGCAGGACTCATACCAGAACCCCCCTTTCGATAGGATCAAACTGCTTATGCACCGAGGCCGGCCATAAGGGCTAACTGATAGGTAACGTAAGCCAAGACATATGCCAAGACGAGGCACATAGCATCGCTGGCAAGGAGCATCTTCCAGGAACCCGTTTCACGCTTGATGACAGCCATCGCAGCGACGCAAGGCATGTAGAGCAAGGTGAAGACCATCAGCGACAGGGCAACGGCCGGGTTGAAGTTCGGGTCATCAGCGAGGAAGGTGATGAGGTTAGCTTCATGGGTATCGTCAGCCTGGACGCTGTAAATCGTAGCCAAGGTCGAAACCATGACTTCTTTGGCGGCCGTGCAGGCAACGATGGCGACGCCGATCTTCCAGTCATAACCGAGCGGTGCGATGACCGGTTCGATGAAGTGGCCTAAGCGGGCTGCATAGGACTGGGAAATCTTTTCAGCATTCTGCTGGCTGTCGAGTTCGCTGGTAGCATCGTCAGCAGCAACTTTGGCGTCGAATAACGGAAGAGCTGCGCATAAACCGTCGGGTTCGAAGCTTCGAGATCAGCAAAGGCATCGGGATACTGCGGTTTTTCTTCCACAGCTTCGGCCTGCTGGACGCTTTCAACGTCTTCTTCTTCGCTGTCTTCTTCTTCAGCAGCAGCGTCGGCAGCGGCAATCATGGATTCGTACATGCCGTTCAATTCGCTGTTCTGATCGATGGACGTGAGACCATAGGTCTGAAGGATATCAGCCTGTTTCTGTTCCATCTGAGCGCTGACCTGGTCTTTCGCAGCATCGAAGTCCTGAGAATACTGGACATCCATCGGATATGCCGTGAGGAACCAAACGATGATCGAAGCGCCGAGGATGAAGGTACCGGCCTTTTTAAGGTACAGTACGCTGCGTTCCCACATGTGCATGAGGACGCCTTTCAGGGTCGGAATGTGGTACGGCGGCATTTCCATAACGAACGGTTCCTGTTCGCCTTTAAAGGTCGTGTGACGCAGAACCAAGGCGACGGCAACGGCGACGATGATACCTAAGAGGTAGACGCCGAAGAGAACCGTACCACCGTAACCGGAAGCGCCGAAGAAGGCGCCGATGAGCAGGGTATAAACAGGAAGACGGGCGCCGCAGCTCATGAAGGGGCACGCCAGGATAGTGACCAGGCGGTCCTTTTCATTATCAAGCGTACGTGCAGCCATGATGCCCGGCACGTTACAGCCAAAGCCGAGAATCATCGGAATGAACGACTTCCCGTGAAGGCCAAGGGCACGCATAGCGCGGTCGATGAGGAAGGCGGCGCGGGCCATATAGCCTGTATCTTCGAGCAAACTGATAAAGAAATACAAGAGGATGATAAGCGGTACGAAACTGAGGACCGAACCGACACCGCCGATAACGCCGTCGACGAGAAGGGATCTCAGCTGTTCATCTGCAACAACCGTACTCAGCCAATCGCCAAGCATGCCAAACCCTTGGTCGAGCCAATCCTGAGGATAAGCACCGAGGTCGATGACGACGGTAAACATGAGCCACATGAGACCCAGGAAAATAGGAATCCCCAAGATACGGTGGGTCAAGACGCGGTCGATTTTATCAGACAAGGTATCGCTCGTACCGACATTGATGATAGATTTATTAAATACGTCAGTCGCGAATTGGTAGCGGCATTGAGCAAAATAGAAGTCTAAATCGATTTTTTCAGTCAGGGAATTGCGGAGCGAAGCCGCCAGTTCCAAGATATGTTCCGTTCCGTCGATGGCTTTGACCTTGGCAACGGCATCGGAGTCGTTTTCAAGGAGCTTAACCGCTAACCAACGAACAGGATAGTTGATGACGTCGATCTTTTCGATAGCATCGGTCAAATTGGCAATGGCCGGTTCGACGTCTGCACCGTAATCGACTTCAGCATTGACCAGGTGTTTCGCTTCCATGCTGGAAATAGCGTCGAGCAGTTCTTTCGTGCCTAAGTTCTTGCTGCCGACTAAAGGAACGACGACGGCACCGATCTGACGGCCTAACTTTTCGATGTCGATCTTAATGCCCATTCGTTCGGCAATATCCATCATATTCAGGGCGATGACCATCGGCCGTCCTAATTCGACGAGCTGAGCAGCCAAATACAAGTTACGTTCGAGATTGGATGCATCGAGAACGTTGACGATGATATCTGGCTTTTCATTGATGATAACGTTACGGGCAACGACTTCGTCCAGCGACCGTGCCGTCAAGCTGTACGTGCCCGGCAAGTCGACGAAGAGCAAGTCTTTGCCATTAAAGGTGCGATGGCCTTCCTTCTTTTCGACAGTGACGCCGGGATAGTTGCCGACGTGCTGTTTTGAACCTGTAATGTTGTTAAAAATCGTCGTTTTCCCGCAGTTAGGGTTGCCGGCGAGGGCGACCTTAATTTTTCCTGCATTTTCCATGACTACTAAATACCCCCTTTTATTGATCCACGGCTACAGAAATCATAGCCGCTTCGTTCATGCGCAAGGCCATGGCACAGCCTTTGATCTTGACTTCGACCGGATCTCCGAGAGGGGCCTTTTTAAAAACAGAAATACGAGAACCTTTGACGACGCCCATGTCGACCAGGCGATGCTGGATGTTTCCTCGACCTTCAAGGGCTTCGACAATACCCGACTGACCGACTTTCATGTCAGCTAACGAAACAATCTTCATGACTAACTCCCCTTTGCTGGCCTAGACGGCGGCTTCCTCCGTCCTGGCTGCTAGTATAGTTTTCAGTGCGCTTGAGCTGCTGGTATGGGAACGGACGATATCCACGTTCTTACGCTGGGCTTCCTTCAGAGCGCAGCGGACCATACTGTGACTCACGGTACTGGTAAACAACACCACCAAATCAGGCGACCCGATTTTTGACTTAAAATCACTGGGCACCTGTGTAAAAACTTTGGCCTTATAATCGAATTCTTTGCAAATACGTTTATAACGGCACACCATGCAATCATTTCCACCTACGATGACGACACTCATTTACATCGCTCCTTTCAGCTCCGTAAATAATACTCACACATCCCTTCAACTAATGATAATATATTTCATTACCAAACATATTATATATTTTTTCACATACTCTGTCAACACTTTGCTATTGAAATTCATTTATAAAAAGAAAGAAGCGTACCGAGATACGCTTCTTATCTTTACAGAATGCAGGTTGATGCATTCTTTTGAATATGTGATTTTTCGTATCATTTAAGAATCGTTTTCTAAAATCGATAACGACTTCTTATTTCAGGCTCTTCGTACCTTCGGCACGGATGGCCCGAGAATGCGAACGCTGTTCAATACGACGGCTAAGGTTGCCGTGTTGTGGATAACAGCGGCCCATAAGGGCTGATTTTCCCTAAGGCCCCGAGGAGCATAGCGGCCGAGTTGACGGCAATGGTCGCCGTGAAGTTCTGATTGATGGCCCGCATCGTTTCTCGTCCGATATGGAGGGCATCATACAATTTAGCTGGATCTTCTGAACGGATGGTAATGGCTGCCGATTCGGCTGCGATGTCGGTCTTGTTGCCGCCGAGCTGACGCCGATATCGGAAAATGCCAGGGCCGGTGCATCGTTGATGCCGTCGCCGACCATCATGACGTTGCCTCTTTTTTGCATCTTCATGACGTAGTTGGCTTTTTCTTCCGGCAGGATTTCAGCGTAGTACGAGTCGATATCCATATCCTGGGCAACTTCTGCGGCCACGTCTTTCGAGTCGCCGGTAAGCATGACGACTTCGTCGATGCCTAAGCGGCGCATGCGGTTCAAGGTCTTCTTCATGCCCGGTCGGATCGGATCCTGAATGGTGAGGAAGCCGAGGTACTGGCCGTCACGGGCGATGTACAAGAGGTTCTTGCCCCAGGTCTTATTATCGACGGTCGGCATACCTTCGACATTGGATTCGGTCATGAACCGGCGGCTGCCGACGAGGATGTCGCCGCCTTCATAGCTTTCAAAGGGCGGAACGACGGCCTTCATGCCCCGGGCAACGATCGTTTCCGAAGATGTGTGCGGTGGTGTCTGCCAGCCCTTGGCATTGACGTATTTCTGAACGGCTACGGCCAGCGGATGGACGGAGTGCATTTCTGCCGACGCCGCCAAGAGAATCATTTCCTTATCGCTGACCCCCTGGACCGTTTCGATGTGGTCGATTTGAGGAACGCCCATGGTGATGGTCCCCGTCTTATCGAGAACGACGGTGTCGATATCGGCCAGGTTTTCGATGTAGTTGCCGCCTTTGATGAGAATCCCTTTCCGGGCGGCAACGCCGATGGCTGCCGAAATGGCCGTTGCCGTCGACAGTTTCAGGCCGCACGAGAAGTCGATGAACAAGAGGTTGAGTACCCGTTGCCAATCCTTAGTCGCCCCATAGACGATGGCCGCGCCGATAAAGGAAATCGGAACCAAGAGGTTGGCCATCTTATCAGCAAAATTCTGAACCGGCGCCCGACGGGTCTGGGCTTCTTCGACGAGGTGAATGATCTGGGCCAAGGACGTATCGGCACCGACTTTTTCGACTCGGATGACGAGATCCCCCGCTTCAATGACGCTGCCGGCATAGACCGATGACTTTTCCTGCTTGATAGCCGGATTCGATTCCCCCGTAATAGAGGCCTGATTGACGGCGGCATTGCCATCGACGACAGTACCATCGACGCAGATCTTTTCACCGAGATGGACGGCGATGAGGTCTCCCCGCTTCAGCGATTCGACAGGAACCTTGTGTTCTCTACCGCCCTCGATGAGCCATACGTCGCGCTGATCGAGCTTTAAGAGGCCGGAAATCTGGCGACGGGCACGTTCAGCGGCGTATTCGGTCATCATTTCAGCCCCGTTCGACAAGGCCAGGAGGGTCAGGCTCGATTCAGGTTTCCCGGACAGGACCGAGGCAGCGACAGCCGTTGCCGTCAAGGTATCGGCGTTGGCTCGATGATCTTTTACCAGGCTGAGGAGACCGCTTTTAATATAGCGACGCGCGATGTATAAGGTAAAGAGTCGACGAAACAAGAGCATGGATCCGTAAAATTCCGGATTGACCTTGCGCAGAATGTTCATGGCGATGAAGCCGCCGACGGAGATGATGGCTTCCCGACGGTAAGTGGCAACGTCCATGTCTTCTAATTTTTCTTCTTTCTTGCGGCCGTACTTTTCTTCAAAAGCGCGGATAAACAGCTTCAAAGCCCGCAAGTCCAGGGTCTTACGATAATAGACGGTGACCTTTTTTTCTTCGACAACGGCCGAGACGATATCCCGGACCTGACGCAGCTTGACACTCAGGATAGGCCGCATGCGGCTGGGAATTTCGCTGTGTAGAAAAATCGTATTGCACAAGTACATAGCTATTCCCTCCTCAAGAGTGACAGGGCCCACCACAGCATCTGCGGTCCCGACGGGCGCTGGCCCATGAAGACCGTTTTGCGAAGGCCGCGGATGACCAGGAATAAGGCCGCCAAGGTCGTCAAATCGAGGAGATGCTTCGATTTCTTTCGAACGACTTGATTAAAGAAATCCCCCGTCGCCCGGCAACCTTGAGGTACGTCGGTTCTGCCGGCGGGCGAGAAGCGCTCCGGTCAGCATCGTAGACGGCGTTGATAATGCCTTCCACAGCACTGGGAAAGAGGCGGGAACGGAAGAAATCTTCCAAAAGATCCAGCGCAGCTTCACTTACAGCATAGACCAAAATACTTCCCGTAGCGGTGTTGACCTCGATGGAGCTGATACCGGTCATGGCACCGATTTTCTTTTCCATGAATTCGGCCAACCCTGCATTGCCGAGAAGGGACGCAGCCCGGTAACGGCGACGGCCCGGGAGTGCGGAAACGCAGGCAAAGCGAGGCACATCGGCCTTCTTTTCTCCTTGGATTGAAGGCGCACCGGCAAAGGCGCTGCCTCCTCTTTTCTTATGGAACAAGTCGTAAACGGCTTTTCCGATCGACGTGCCCACCATAAAACCTGAGGCGTATGACATGATTACCCTCTCCTTTCAGCATGGGTCCTGATATAGTTTTCTACCCGAACGAGTTCGCCGTTGGTCCGCAGCAGCTGCGGCCGATAGGTTATCAAGACGGAACCCGTGAGGACGTTGATATCGACCTTATCGATTTCTTTATAGCTGGCAATGTAAGCGTAGACCTTGCGGCCCAGTTCAGCATTGCCAATGAGTTTCTTACTGTGCAGGCGTATGCGGCCCGGTAAGTAAGACGAGATGGAGACAGAACGAATGATGAAGTCCCATTTCGACGTCGGAATAAACATAAACGCGGCCCTTTCTCTCTTTTTACCCTTTAAAAAAGACCGTCACCGAAAGGCAACAGTCTTCTTTTTACAGTCTGTAATTATTTTGCCTGTGCGGCTTCCTGGGCTGCAATCATGTCTTCTAATTCTTCCTTCTGGCGCTGCAGTTCAGCGAGCGGAACGGAGGCCGTCAAAGCGCCGGCTGCGGGCTGCTGCATAGCAAGAAGCTGCTGTTCACGTTCGGACATCAATTTGTAGCCAAAGACACCTGCGACGACACCGATACCTAAACCAATCCAAAAATCCGTATTCTGAAACATACGACACATCTCCCTTTTTGAATAATTTATACCACTTTGCAGTTTTTATTATAAAGTGTATTTCTTCACATGTCAATATCGTTTATCAATTTCATTATAACTTTTCGGTCTATAAAAGTATATTAAGAGAGGCACTTCGTCATCCTCGAAGTACCTCTCTGCATGCTGAAAACCTTGATTTTACCGACATTTTAAACAGGATTCCGTTTCTTTTACTCCCTAAATTTGCTATAATCAAACCATACCCTGTGTATAAACCCGGTAAATAATGAAACTATGTCTTACTAATAGAAAGGTGTGACACTCTTGTTCAATCCGTCTCTTCTCCAAAAGGTTCAGGAAGCAATCGCCGAAAACCCGGACAAACGGGTTATCCCCCTTTCTTTCGATGGAATGAACTACTTTATCAAACGCCGTATGTCCAATGGCCGCAACGCCTTTGCCAAACAGAATCCCTCGGCATCTTTTTGGTGTGAAGCCTATAAAATCATGACCGTCAACTCCCGCCTGCCCTTGGCTCCAAAAATCGTCCTTCTCGACGAAGACTTCTTCGTCATGGAAAATGTAGGCAAAACCTTGCAGCGCGTCGCCAAAGAAGAGGATTACGCCGACGTGCGCCTCCATGCCTTTACCAAAGCCGGCGAAGGGCTAGCTCGCCTCCACGTCCTGGGCCTGCATCACGCCGTCCGGCCCTGCGTGATATTGCCTATCACCGTGAAAATGATTCCGTTACCCTCCTAGATTGGGAAAATGAAAAGAAATTTATCCAGCACCGGCTGCCGTCCTCGACCTTTTTCTCTTCATCCACAGCTGTTTTCGTGAAGAATGGTCCGATACGTCTCTCCTCAATGCCGCCCTTGCAGCTACGCCAGTGTCGAAGGCAGTAAGCGGACCCTCAAGGGACTGAAAAACCTCATTCTCGACTACAACACCCTCTTCTATATCTGTCACGTCCTGCGTCCCTTCGGCTGGATTGACGTCGTCTCCGTCGATAAGGCACGACACTATATTTCAAAACTATAACCGAAAAGCTGCCGCAGCGCAGCGAATATAGCCGCCGGGCAGTTCCTCGACGGCTTTTTTTAGTTGCAGTCGAAGGAGGGTGTGCAGCAATTTGGGAAGCGGCAGGCCGGTCGTCAGCATCAAATCTTCGGCCGGAATGGCCCGTTCCATGGAAAGAGCGGCTAAGACCTGCCGTTCCGTCTCATCGAAGTCGATTTCTTCTCCTCCCTCCGCAGCGGTCGGAATAAGCCATCCCCGATGTTCAAAGACCTGCAAAATATCGTCGGTATCGGTCAGGGCCATGGCCCCCATCTGCAGCAGACGGTTCGTCCCTTTACTGGTTTCGGCAAAAATACTGCCGGGCATGGCAAAGACATCGCGCCCTTCCTCTAGGCAAAGTCGGCCGTAATGAGGGATCCGCTGCCAAGGGCCGCTTCAATGACGACAGTCGCCGCTGCCATGCCGGCAATGATGCGATTGCGGGCCGGAAAATGCTGGGCCCGCGGCTCAGTCCCGAAGGTATATTCCGAAAGAATGGCGCCGCCGTTGTCGACGATGTCTCGAAATAATCGCTTATTTTCCCGAGGATACGTCCGATCCAAGCCATTGGCGGCGACGACAATAGTCCGCCCCTTCCCGTTGAGCGCTCCCCGATGAATCCGAGTATCGATGCCCCGGGCGCCTCCACTGACCAGGGTAATTCCCCGTTCGGCCAGACTCATGGCCAGTTTCAGCGGCATTGAGTCCATAAGGACTGGCCTTTCGCGAACCGACCATGGCCAGAGTATATCGATCACTAGCCATAGTCCCCTGACAAAAGAGAACCAGTGGCGGCTGGGCAATGAAGGGCAGCCAGCAGGGATAGTCGTCGTCCCACAGGGCAATGGGGCGAACGCCATAAAAGGAAAGTTTACGGGAAAATCCGTCCCAATCAAAAACATTTCGTTCTTCAATAAGTTTGCCAAAAGAAGTGGGTGAAAACCGCAGCCGACGCCGCAAATCGTCGTCCCACGACGTATTCCAAGCAGCCTTAGCCGAACGATAGCGGTCGAGGATAACTTTCAAGCGCCGACTGCCAAGACCGGGAAGGGATTGCAGAGCCGCTGCATACATCGTTTCTTCCGTGATGCCGCTCACGTCGTCACCTCCCTTACATTTTGTTTCGGTAACTGATGCTTCTGCCACATGATGTTCTTCAATATGCGCTGCGCCGGAGAGGTCGGCAATGGTCTGAGCCACTTTGATGAGTCGGTCGTAGCTGCGGGCACTGAGGCGAAGGAGGTCAAAAGTCTCACGCAGTATCTCTCGAGCAGGCTGGCTCAGGCAGCACGTCTCCTTGATTTCCCGGTGCCCCATGTGGGCATTGCAAAAACAGTTATAGTTGGACAGCCGCGCCGCCTGCCGTTCCCGGGCCTGCAGGACTCGGTCCCGTATCGTTGCCGACGTCTCAGCGGCCTGGCTTGCCACCAAGTCGCCGTAGGCCGGCCTGGCCACGCGAACGTGCAGGTCGATACGGTCCAGTAAGGGACCAGAAATCTTATTGATATAGCGATGACGGTTATTTTCAGAACAAGTACAGTCATCATCAAACCCATAGCGGCCACAGGGACAGGGATTCATCGCCGCCACCAGGACGAATCGCGAAGGATAGGATAAGGCGGCATTGACCCGGGCAATGTGAACGATGCCGTCTTCCAGTGGCTGCCTCAACACTTCCAGGACCGAACGGGGAAATTCCGGCAGTTCATCGAGAAAGAGGACGCGTGATGGCTGAGGGTCACTTCTCCAGGATGAGGAATCGTTCCGCCGCCGACGAGGCCTGCCCGGGATATCGTGTGGTGAGGACTTCGGAAAGGCCGCCTTTGCATGAGCTGCCCTTCCCGAAGGAGGCCGGCAACACTGTAGATTTTCGTCACCTCCAGGGCCTCTTTCTTCCCCAAGGGCGGTAAAATCGTCGGAATCCGTTTAGCCAGCATGGTCTTGCCGCTTCCCGGCGGGCCGATCATTAAAATATTATGGCCGCCGGCAGCTGCGATTTCAAGCGCTCGTTTGGCTTCGGCCTGGCCTTGTACTTCAGAAAAGTCGAGGTCGTAATCGAGAATGTCTGACAGCTGTTCTTGAGCCGTGATGGGCTTCAAAGGCGCCTCGCCTTTCAAATGGCCGGCGACGCGAGACAAGGACTCAGCCGTATAGACCGTAACCGACGGGCAAAGAAGGGCTTCGGCACCATTTTTAGAGCTTACAAAAACGGCCTTCACGCCTTGTGCGGCCCCTTCGATGACCATGGGCAGGACACCGTTTATCGGCCGAATCTCCCCATCGAGAGCCAGTTCCCCTAAAAAGAGGCAGTCCGTACAGGCTTCCAAGGGAATCTGGCCGCTCGATGCCAAGATCGCCACGGCCAATCCCAAATCGAGTCCCGACGTATCTTTCTTCAAATCAGCCGGTGCCAGATTGACCGTCAGGCGCCGCATGGGAAACTCATAACCGCTGTTCTTAATGGCTGCTCGCACCCGTTCCTTAGCTTCTTTGACCGACGTCGAAGCCAATCCCACCAAATCGAAGGACGGCAGGCCGTTTGAAATATCCGTCTCGACGGCGATGACGTGACCGCCAAGGCCCAAGGTCGCAGCACCTGAAATGCGTGCAAACATGAGTTCACCGCCTTTCTGCAAAAAAAGCATGGACGACGTGGCGGATAACGGGCTGATCGTCAGCGCCGGGCCAGACTTCGATGACGTCAAAACGACAGGGCTTATCCCACAACCTGAACTGTTTCAGATAGCCCGAAGCGACACAGGTAATTTTCTGACGCTTCCGCCGTTCAACGGCCTCACAGGGCCTGCCGTAGCGCTCAGATCGTCGCGTCTTGACTTCGATGAAAACAAGCGTCCGTCCATGGTCGGCAATGATATCGATTTCACCCATGCGATTGCGGTAGTTGCAGCAGCGGATGCGATAATCCGTCTGATGCCGTATATAATCCATGGCAGCCTGTTCTCCATAATAGCCTAAAAGCCTTGTTTCCATAATACCTTCCCCTTTCACGATGTTATTCCTTCTATTATAGACGTCGCGGATTAAAGGGGCGTAAAAAAAAAGACCCTGTCGGGTCTTTTTTCATGAAAGAATCATTAGATTTTATGAATGGCTAAAAAGGCGACGAGGCCGATGAGGATGACGATGGCGATGATACGGGTAATCGAAGCAGGGAAATCTGCACATGCTTTTGCGGCTGTCTTCGCGGCCGGCGCTCACTCATACGCCGGGCCATGCCATTTCTTTGCCGCCTAAAATGTGGGCGTGCATATGATGAACGGTCTGACCGGCCTTTTCTCCCGTATTGAATACGACGCGGAAGCCATCCTTATCGAGGTTCATGACCTGAGCGACTTTCTGGATCGCATAGAGCATCTTGCCGGCTATGTCGGCATCATCCGGAGTCAGGGCTGCAATGCTCTGAATGTGTTTCTTCGGAATGACCAAAACGTGTACCGGTGCGACGGGATTGATGTCCTTGAAGGCGAAGAAATTATCGTCTTCCCAAACCTTGGTGCTCGGGATTTCCCCGGCGATGATCTTGCAGAAAATGCAGTCTTCCATAATAAATTCCTCCTTCTGGATGCGGCAAAGTCAGGCTATGCCCTTTCAATCAAAGGGCCTTTCCCAAGAGCTTCTTGCCATCGGTTCCGACAAGGGCTACGGAAACGACCGTCCCCCGTGCGCCTTCCGAAAGTCCGCTAAGGGCAACGCGTTCATAATTTCCCGTAAAGCCTTCACCATCTGTCCCCTCCTGGGTTTCGACGAGGACCAACGCGTTCGTCCCGACGAGGGATTCGAGGAGCGCTGCTTTTTGACGGGCCGACAATTCATTGACCAATTCGACGCGGCGCTTCTTTTCTGCCGTATCGATCTGGCCTTCCATAGTTGCTGCCGGCGTCCCTTTTCGCGGCGAATAGGGAAAGGCGTGAATATGGGAAAAGTTGAGGCGTTTCAGCGTTTCCATCGTGTCTTCAAACAGGGCCTCTGTTTCACCGGGAAAGCCTAAGATGAGGTCCGTCGAAACGGTCAGGCCATTGATACGGCTGCGCAGACGGGCTATCAAGGCTTCGTATTCAGCGACCGTATAATGACGGTTCATGGCCTTTAACACCGCATCAGATCCCGCCTGGAGCGGCAGGTGCAGGTGGCGGCAAATCCGATCCGAACTGTTCATGACGGCAATCATATCGTCGTCGATTTCCAGCGATTCGATAGAACCCATGCGGATACGGGCTACATCCGTTTCTTTGACCAAGCGGTCGAGGATGTGGGCCAGAGACGGATGATCGTCGAGATCACGGCCATAGGCACCGAGGTGGATGCCGGTCAGGACGATTTCCTTAAAACCGGCGTCGACGAGACGTTTGGCTTCGGCAATAACGGCATCGGGACGGCGAGACTTCAAAGCGCCGCGGTATAGGGAATGATGCAGTAGGCACAGAAATTATTGCAGCCTTCCTGTATCTTCAGGTCTGCCCGCGTATGTTCAACAGCCGACGGATAGAGGGGGATTTCCTCAAATTCATCGTGACGGCGCACGTCGTGGACGGCCGTAAAGGCTTCATCACCGCCGCCTGCAATCAACTCGCCGACGATGGAGACGATGCGTTTTCGTTCATTGGTCCCGACGACGGCATCGACTTCGGGCATAGACGAAAGCAGCTCCGGATCGAGCTGGGCATAACAGCCGGTAACGATGACCTTAGCCGCTTCATTGCGCTTCTTGGTCCGCCGGATGAGCTGGCGAGACTTTTTTTCACCGACTTGGGTGACCGAACAGGTATTGATGATGTAGACGTCGGCAGGGCCGTTAAAATCAGCTTCTTCAAAGCCAGCTTGTAGAAATAAGCCCCGTATGCTGTCCGTATCGTATTGGTTGACACGACAGCCCAGGTCGCAAAAGCAATAGTTGGCATTACTTGAATCCTCTTTCGTACATAATGATAGATAAGGCCGTCAGCGACGCCGTTTCAGCCCGCAGGATACGCGGACCGAGAGAAACCGTGCGGCACCAGGCAAAATGCTGCCCGGCGTAGGCGATTTCCTTCTCGGCATAGCCCCTTCGGGACCGATGGCAATGACGACATCACCGGTCCGCACGTCGCGGCAGGCTTCGGACAGCGGCGCCGTTTCCCGTTCATAGGGAAGGATGCAGCGCCGGTCGGCATAAGCGTCGACAAAATCCGTAAAGGTCATGACCGGTGCCACATCGGGCACGTCGTCGCGGCCGCACTGCTTAGCCCCTTCCAGTGCCAGCCGCTGCCACCGTTCAAGCCGGGACTTCTGCCGTTTATCATCTAATTTTACTACACAATATTCCATTTGTACAGGAACGATTCGGCTGACGCCAAGCTCCGTCGCCTTCTGAATGACCCAGTCGAACTTATCACCTTTTAAGATGCCGGCTGCCAAAGTAACCGTTCCTACCGAAGCCGCCGGCTCAGATAACTTTTTAGCCGGCGTCAAATAGGCCGAATGACCTTCGATGCGGGTAATGAAGCATTCATAGGTGGTCCCGGTCACGTCGGTCACAGGAATGGTGTCGCCTACGGTGTGGCGCAGGACGAGGACGACGTGACGGGCATCGTCAGCCGACAGTTCAAAGGTACCGCAAATCGGAAAATCCGTAAAAATCTTGCGCATGATCTCACCTCGTCAATTTTACGGCATACCAGCCGCTCCGGAGCTGTTCATCAGCCCATACAAACCCGGCCTTTTCGGCAGCCGCCCGCACTTCGTCGATGCGGTCGTCGATGATACCGCTGACGATGAGCGTGCCGCCGTCTTTTAAATAAGGAGCCACCGTCGGCAAGAGTGCCAAGACGGCATTGGTCACCAGATTGGCCACGATGACGTCGGCTTTTTGTCCCTTAGGGATGGCCGCCAAAAGGTCGCTGTTGGCAATGGACAGCCTATCTTCGACGCCGTTAATGGCTGCATTGACCGGGCCTGGGCGACAGCGGCACTGTCAAAATCGACGGCTGCTGCATGAGCGGCTCCCAATTTAGCAGCTGCAATGGCCAAAATTCCCGTACCCGTTCCGATGTCAAAGACGATGTCGCCCGGTTGTACCGTATCTTCCAGGTACTGGACACAGAGACAGGTCGTATCGTGAAAGCCGCTGCCAAAAGCGAGTCCGGGATCGATGGTAAGGACATCTTCTCCCGGTTCCGGCGACGCTTTTCCCAAGCCGGTTCCGCCCAAAAATGGCGTGAGATCTTCTTGGGATGGAAATGATCCTGCCAGGCAAAGAGCCAGTCTTCATCGTTGACGTTCTTTTCGATGACCTGCCAGTTGCCGAGGTCGGCGCCGCGGCTTTCAAGGGCGTTCATTTTTTCTCGTATCGTTTCCACCAAACCTTCTTGTGCCAGCGGGAAATACGCTGTAATGCGGACGCGACCCTCAGAGTCCGGCTGTTCATCGTCGATGACCGAACCGTTGCTGCCACATTCATAAACAAGAAGGGCCACCAAATCGGTGGCCACTGGGGAAACGAGCAAATCGACTTCATTCCATTGCATCGTCTATGCTCCCTTCATCTTTACAGATCTTCTTTTAATCGGGCCCAACTCCAACAGAAGTCGCCCCATACTTTTCTCAAGCTCTGAAACAAATCGTCTTTCAGCTTGTTCCAGACGCTCTTCTTGTTCTTCTTGGTGTCTTTTTTCGTATTGCTTACAGCACTGTCATCGGCCTTCTTTTCAGCCGACTTTGGCTCCCCCACCCACGTTTCACCGCCGGCATAGGCGAATTCACGCAGGAGTTCCTGCTGTTTGTCGTTTAATTTCTTAGGAATGGAAACCGTAACCCGGACGTGGTGATCACCGCGGCGGTTCTTGGCGCCGAGGACCGGAATGCCCTTGCCGCGAATGCGGAACAAGGTACCGGTCTGGGTGCCGGCCGGAATGTTCAACTCGATTTTTCCATCCAGGGTTTCGACAGGAATCTTGGTCCCCAAAGCTGCCTGAGCAAAGGAAATCGTTTCTTCTGACAAGATGTCGCTTCCTTCACGGGCAAACTTCGGATCGCGGCGAACGAAGATGTAGACGTACAGATCGCCGTGACCGCCGCCTCGGGTACCCGGTTCACCTTCGCCGGCAACGCGCAGGCGTGCGCCGTCATCGACACCGGCAGGAATCTTGATCTTCAGTTTCTTGCGAACTTTTACCGTTCCCGAACCATGACATTTCTTGCATTTGTCATGGATGATCTTGCCCGTACCGCCGCAGCGGCTGCAAGTGCGGACATTGACCATCTGGCCAAAGGGTGTGTTCTGGACGACACGCTGCTGGCCTGTACCGTGACAGTCAGGGCAGGTATCGACCTTGCTGCCCGGTTCGGCACCTTCGCCGTGACAGTGGTCACACGTTTCTTCCTTGGGAACTTCAATTTCCATTTCCGTCCCAAAAGCAGCCTGCTTCAAGGCGATGTCTACGTCATAGCGCAGATCGGCGCCCCGCTGAGGCCCATTGGACGACTGCCGGCCGCCTTGACCGCCAAAGAAGGAATCAAAGATATCTTCAAAGCCACCGAAGCCCTGACCGCCCTGGCCGAAACCGCCAAAGCCGCCAAATCCTCCGAAGCCGCCCTGACCAAAACCAGCACCGGAACCGGCAGCGTTCCCATTCTGGAAGGCTGCGGACCGAACTGGTCGTACTGGGCGCGTTTTTGCGAATTAGACAAGACGCTGTAGGCTTCGTTGATTTCTTTGAACTTTTCTTCAGCCGCCTTCGGATCATCAGGGTTGCGGTCCGGATGATACTTGAGGGCCAGCTTTTTAAAAGCTTTTTTAATTTCCGCATCGCTGGCGTCTTTGGAAACGCCGAGCACTTCATAGTAATCTCTTTTGCTCATCTGAGAAGCCCCTCTTATCTATCTTACTTCTTATCGTCGTCAACTACGGTGTAATCGGCGTCTACTACATTGTCATCCTGCTTCTGGCTTTCGCGGCATCGGACTGAGCGCTGCCGCCTTCCGGCTGTGCCTGCTGCGAAGCTGCATCAGCGTTCTTGTACATTTCGCTGGTCAAGTCGTAAAGCGGTTTGGTCAATGCTTCCGAAGCAGCCTTGATCTTATCGACATCGTCGCTCTTTACAGCTTCTTTCAAGTCGGCGATTTTGTCTTTAATTTCCGAAACTTTAGCAGCGTCGGCTTTGTCACCCATATCCTTGATGGTCTTTTCAGCCTGGTAAATGAGGGAGTCGGCGTTGTTCTTCGCTTCGATGCCTTCTTTACGTTTCTTATCTTCGGCTTCGTGAGCAGCAGCTTCCTTGACCATGCGGTCGATTTCGCTCTTGTCGAGACCCGAAGAGGATTTGATAGTGATCTTCTGTTCCTTACCCGTTCCGAGGTCTTTTGCCGAAACGTTTACGATACCGTTAGCATCGATGTTGAAAGTAACTTCGATACGAGGTACTCCACGCGGAGCTGCCGGAATGCCCGTCAGTTCAAAGCGGCCGAGGGTCTTGTTGTCAGCAGCCATTTCACGTTCGCCCTGAAGGACGTGGACGTCAACGGACGGCTGATTGTCGGCTGCCGTCGAGAATACCTGGCTGCCAGAGGTCGGGATTGTCGTATTGCGTTCGATGATCTTGGTGAAGACACCACCGAGGGTTTCGATACCGAGGGACAACGGCGTAACGTCGAGGAGGAGAACGTCTTTGACGTCACCTACGAGGACACCGGCTGGATAGCAGCGCCGATAGCAACGCATTCGTCAGGGTTTACGCCCTTGCTCGGTTCTTTACCGAGGATCGATTTGATGGCTTCCTGAACGGCCGGGATACGGCTGGAACCACCGACGAGGATGATCTTATCGATTTCGTCGATGCTGAGACCGGAGTCGGCAATAGCCTTCTTCGTCGGTTCCATCGTAGCATGGACGAGGTCTTCCGTCAGTTCGTTGAATTTAGCACGGGTCAGGGTCAGGTCGAGATGTTTCGGGCCCGAAGCGTCAGCCGTGATGAAGGCAGGTTGATGTTGGTCGAAAGGACCGTCGACAATTCGATTTTTGCTTTTTCAGCAGCTTCTTTCAAGCGCTGGTCAGCCATCTTATCCTGCGAGAGGTCGATGCCGGTCTGTTTCTTGAATTCGTCAACCATCCAATCCATGACCTTGTTGTCGAAGTCGTCGCCGCCGAGTTTCGTATTGCCGTTGGTAGCCTTTACTTCAAAGACGCCGTCGCCGAGTTCGAGGATCGAGACGTCGAATGTACCGCCGCCGAGGTCAAATACGAGGATCTTGCCGTCGCCGCCTTTATCGAGGCCATAAGCAAGAGCGGCTGCCGTCGGTTCGTTGACGATACGGAGAACGTCGAGACCGGCGATTTTACCGGCGTCTTTCGTAGCCTGACGCTGGCTGTCGTTAAAGTAAGCCGGAACCGTGATAACGGCCTGGGTTACTTTTTCGCCCAAGTAGCTTTCAGCGTCTTCCTTCAATTTCTGAAGGACCATAGCCGAAATTTCCTGCGGCGTATAGTTTTTGCCCTGAACGTCAACGGTGTAGTTTTCGCCCATGTGACGCTTGATCGAGGCAATGGTGTTTTCCGGGTTAGAAACGGCCTGGCGTTTTGCCAACTGGCCGACGAGGCGTTCGCCGGTCTTTGAGAAACCGACAACCGACGGGGTGAGACGAGAACCTTCCGTATTCGTGATGACCGTAGGTTCGCCGCCTTCCATAACAGCGACTACGGAGTTTGTCGTACCTAAGTCAATACCAATAACTTTACTCATAAAAGATTCCTCCATTCTTATACTAAACGATAATTAACCGTTAAATGCAACTTTAACCATGGCCGGACGCAAGGTCTTTTCACCCAGGAGATAGCCCTCCTGAAGGACCTCTACGACGATATCGTCATCGTATTCGTCACTGGGCACACGCATGACAGCCTGATGATAGTTGGGATCGAAAGGTTTACCAACAGCTTCGATTTTCGTGACCCCTTCCTTTTCAAGGACGGCCATAAGCTGTTTGTAAATCATTTCATACCCTTCGATAAAGGAGTGTACATCGTCGGAAACGGCATCCGTCGGGGCTTTTAGAGCCCGTTCAAAATTGTCGATGACCGGCAGGATCCGGCTGAGGACATCCATTTTGACGACTTCCGAAATCTGAAGCTTTTCGGAAGCAGTACGCTTCTTATAGTTGGCAAAATCAGCCTGCAGGCGAACGAACTGCTGTTCAAACTTTGCGGCTTTTTCCGCATCGGCTTGTCAGCGCCGTCATTGGCATCCGGTTCTGCTTGCGCAGCGCCCTCATCTGCCGCCTGAGCGTCTACGGCTTCGGCTTTTTCCTTAGCAGCGTCTTCTGCTACTTTATTCGCTTCTTCCTGTAATACAGTATCTTTTTTCTCTTCGTTACTCATCTCGTTCGGTACTCCTCCTTACGTCTCGTCCTGGTAATGGGACAGCATCTGTGTCATATGCTGTTTCATGAAATCCAACAGGCCGATGATCTTGGCATATTCCATCCGGGCTGGTCCTAAGACGGCCAGCTTGCCGAGAACGACATCGTGATCGGTAAAGGTCGCTTCAATGATGCTGCAGTCGTTGATTGGCGACAGCTTCGTTTCCTCACCGATCCGGACGGTAACAGCCTGACCTTCGCCTTCATCGTGAAGGATGTTGGCGACGATGTCCTGTTCTTCCAACATGGTAAAGAGGCTCTTGGCCTTGTCGACGTCTTTAAATTCCGGCTTGTTGAGCAGCTCCGTCGTACCGCCTTTGTAGAAATGCTCTCCTTGGCGGCGCGTCTGCTCCATGGCCCGGAAGGCCAGCCGATACAGTTCGACGTCGTCGACGATGGTTTCATGAAATGTTTCGATAGCCTTTTCATCGATGCGGTCCATGGCCGTACCGGTCAGATAGTTGGTCAGCTTTTGAGCAATGATGTTCAAATCATCCATGCTGGCCCCGCGGGCTTCGGATAAATACAATTTTCAACCTGTCCCGTGTCAGTGACGACGATCATGATCGCCCTTCTGTCATCGAGGGGCAGGAAGCGAATGTACTTCAACTTGGAGTTGAGCCGCTCCGACGCCATGATCAAGGTGACGTTGTGCGTAATCCTCGCCAGGAGCTTGGCCGTCGACTGAAAGATTTCATCGACACTGCTCAGCTTATCTTGAAACCAGGACTGGACGAACTTCTTTTCCGCTTCCGTGATCTTCGTCGGCTTGAGAAGCAGTCGACATAGAGCCGATAGCCCTTCAAAGACGGGACTCGGCCGGCCGACGTGTGCGGCTGTTCCAAATATCCCATCATTTCCAAATCGAACATCTCGTTGCGGATCGTCGCCGGACTGACGCCCAAATCATACTTACGGGCAATCGTCCGTGACCCGACAGGCTCAGCAGAGGCGATGTAGTCCTGAACGATGACTTGCAGTATCTTCTGTTTTCGTGCATCCAAGTTCATGACCACTCACCTCTTGCTCATTTGACTTTTCTTAGCGTTCTGACTATTTGACCTCTAAGACTATATATAAGATAGCATGACCCAAATCTTTTGTCAAGAGAATATAGGTCAAAAAGTCAAAATAAATATCAAAACCGATTGACGTGGCATAATCTCCCCTTTTTAACGGAAAATCAAATCCAAAAAATCGGTAAAATCCCAGACGTGTTCCCCGGTGTTATGGTACAATGAAGCAAAGGGTTACGGCCCATATACTACACGCATATATTACATTATTTTAATACTCGCTTCAAAGGAGGTAATCCCATGTCTTACGTATTATGCAAAGGCCATCTTCGCAACGAACTTCACGATGCTAAAAAGAAACAGACCGTGCTCACCGACGGCCCGACCAGCTACGGTGGCTATGAAGAAACGTATTCCCCGGCAGAACTCTTGGCCGACACCTACGCTTCCTGCGCCATCTCCATCATGGCGGCAGTGGCATCACAAATGAACTGCGACCTGACCGGAACCTATGCCGATACCGAAACCGCCGTCGATGACAAAAATTTCCGGCTTGAACACATCGGCGTCCACTTCCATTTACCCAAATCCGTCGATGAAAAGCATCGCAGCTCCATCGAAGCCGCCACAAGAGATATGTGCATCGTCGGACGAAGCCTCCACCCCGATATCAAAAAAGATTTGACCTTCACTTACGACGTATAAAAATGGTCAAGAGAGAAAGACTCACTACAGCCAATCACAGCGGATAGCTTAGAGTTCCCTAACATTTGACACAGAACCAAAAGAGAGCCTTTCCCAAGTCAATAGACTCAGGAAACGGCTCTCTTTATAGTATTATATTATGCGTTGACCGATTCAGACACGGCGCGGAACTTGGCAATCGTTTCTGCTGCTTCCCGGCGGATGTCTTCAGGGTCGCGAGTAATGCGGGCGACACCGCTATCCATGGCCGCTTTGGCGACGGCTGCTGCGACGGCCGGAGCTACTCGTTCGTCAAAAGCGTTAGGGATGACATGGTCTTCAGCCAGTTCGTCGTCAGAAACTAAGGACGCGATAGCATAGGCTGCGGCCAGTTTCATATCCTCGTTGATGCTGCGGGCCCGGACGGCCATAGCACCGCGGAAGATGCCCGGGAAGACCATGACATTGTTGATCTGGTTGGGCGCATCGGAACGACCAGTCCCGACGACTTTGGCACCGGCAGCTTTAGCCGAAGCATAGTCCGTTTCGGGAATGGGGTTGGCCATAGCAAAGACGATGGCATCGTCAGCCATGGATTCGATGAGCTCTTTCGTGAAAATATGAGGTGCCGAAACACCGAGGAGCAGGTCCGCGCCTTTGACAGCATCGGCCAAGGTCCCCTGCTTCCGGGAGCGGTTGGTCACTTCGGCCAGTTTCGCCTGGACGGCATTGAGCCTTCCATACCGGCGTAGAGGATGCCCGGACGGTCGACCATAGTGACGTCTTCAGCACCGGCCCGGACCAAGAGGCGGCCGATGGAAGCGCCGGCAGCACCGGCACCGTTGATGACGATACGAGCCGTCTTGAGGTCTTTTTTGACGAAGCGCAGGCTCCGATGACGCCAGCTAAGGCAGCGATGGCCGTGCCGTGCTGGTCGTCATGGAAGACGGGGATGTCCATCTCCCGCTTCAGCGTTTCTTCGATTTCATAGCATTTCGGCGACGAAATGTCTTCCAAGTTGATGCCGGCAAAAGACGGCTGCAGGCGCTTGACCGTTTCGATGAACGCTTGGGGATCCTTGGTGTCCAGGCAGATGGGAACGGCATTGACGCCGCCGAATACCTTGAACAGGATGGATTTCCCTTCCATGACCGGCATGGCCGCTTCCGGACCGATGTCGCCCAAACCGAGGACGCGGGTCCATCGGATACGACGGCAATCATATTTCCCCGGCAGGTCAGGTCAAAGGACAGGTCCGGATCTTTGGTGATTTCCCGGCACGGCTGAGCTACGCCCGGCGTGTAGAGCACACTCAAATCATCGGTAGTCTTTAAAACCGCCCGCGGGAAGGTTTCAAGAATGCCTTGCTTGCCTCGGCGGATATTCATGGCTTGTTCATCAAAATTCATAGCTAATAACTCCTCTACAATAGTTTATGCGTTAAAAATGGCTTGCGGTTCCGTAAATTCCAACATCCCGTCTTTGCCGCCTTCACGGCCGAGACCGCTGTCCTTAAAGCCGCCAAAAGGCGCCGTGACGTCGCGCGGGCTGCCGTTGACGTAGATGTTGCCCGACAGGATGCCTTCAGCAACCTTCGTGGCTTCTTCCTTATCAGGACCCCAGACGGCGCCGTTGAGGCCGTACTTGGTGTCGTTAGCGATGGCCAGTGCCTGGTCGACCCCTTCATAGGTGAGGACGCAGAGACAGGCCCGAAGATTTCTTCTTGGGCAATGGTCATATCGTTGGTCACATCGGTGAAGACCGTCGGATTGATGAAGTACCCCTTTTCAGGCGGTTCCGGACGGCCGCCGGCGAGGACTGTAGCCCCTTCTTCGATGCCCTTAGCAATGTAAGAATCGACGATATTCCACTGTTCTTTCGAAGCGACAGCGCCGACTTTCGTCGTTTCCAAGGTCGGGTCGCCGACAGTGTATTCCGGCAGGACCTTGAGGATGATCTGTTCGATTTCGGCTTTTGCTTCCTTGGGAATGATCAATCGCGACAAGGCCGTGCAAGTCTGACCGCTGTTGAGCAGCAGCGAGTTGAAGCACATGCGGACCGCCTTTTCATAGTCGGCCCCGGGCAGGATGATGAACGGCGACTTGCCGCCCAATTCCATACTGATACGCTTCATGGTCGCCAAGCACGCTGGGATACTTTGATGCCCGCTTTCGTCGAACCCGTAAAGGAAATCATAGAGATATTGGGATCGTCGCAGATGGCATTGCCGATTTCACCACTGCGGCCGGGGATGAAGTTGAAGACGCCCTTCGGGAATCCTGCCCGATCAAAGGCTTCGGCCAGATAATAAGCCGTTACCGGCGTCGACTGGCTGGGCTTCAAGACGACCGTCGCACCGACCAAAATAGCTGGAATGACTTTTTGGATGATCTGCCCAAAGGATAGTTCCACGGCGTGATGCAGCCGATAACTCCTAAGGGACGGCGGTATACAACGGACTGGGGCAGTTTTTCGACTAAAGCAGCTTCGGTGCCAAGTCGATATAAGACTGAGTCCGTACGAACTGGTAGCCGATGTGATTGTCTTAACGAAGGAAACAGGGATCCCCAATTCGTTGACGACAGCATCGACCATCTGCGGTTCAAATTGAATGAGCTCTTTAAGCAATTTTCTCATAAAATCAATTCGTTCTTCCATCGGTCTTGCCGCCCAAGCAGGAAATGCTTTGGCTGCAGCTAAGGCGGCAGCGGCGACATCCTGTTCACCGGCAGCGGCAACGGTGGCGAAAGTTTCTTTCGTCGCCGGATTTTCAACGTCGATGTATTGGCCGGATAAGGGTGCTACCCATTGGCCGTCGATATACAATTTCTTTAAGTCCATGAAAAAACCTCCTTTGTGCTGATTTATGCTACCATTATAGATAGAAATTCTCCATTGTGCAACCAAAAAGGCATTGTCCTCTGAAAAATTTGAGTACAATGCCTTTACCGTTATTTTGCCTCGGCTTCCAAGGCCTCTGTTTCCGATGTAAAGTGCCCCAAGAGCGAACCTCCGATAAGGCCGCCTACAAAGGGAATGATCCAGCCAAAACCGTAAGCCGACAGCGGCACAGCTGCCACGATGGCCTTAGAGAAGGCCAGGCCGCTCAGGCCCGGCAGGGATTCCAAGCAGGCAAAGAGAGTGACCAAGTAGACCGAACCCTTATACGCCCCATGATTGGCAGGACGGCCGATGATGCCTAACACGAGCAGAGCCAGGCACGGCGGATAGCGACGCCGAAGATCCAACCGATGTAGGTGACGATGCCGTCGACGCCGAGGAAGGCCGTCAGGGCCGACAGAAGCGAGCAGGCACCGCCGCTTTTTTATAGCTGACGCGGCCGCCGGACGTCGTGCTGGTAAATTCAGCAACGGCAGCAATCTGGCCGATGGCGTCGTAAGACAGGCCAGGACGACAGCCAGGCCCATGGGAATCATGACCCAGGTGCCGATGCGCTGGATGATGGCCACTAAGAGCTCAGCCCGGCCGATGGTCTGAGGATAGAACTGACTGACGCTGGCCCCCATGTAGAGCAGGCTGCCGTAGATAATGAGCAGCAGAACGAAGGATACGATACCGCAGTAGATGAGGACCTTATTGCGCTGGCCCACTGCCGTATAGCCCTTGCCGTGAATGGAGCTGATGAAGACGGCAGCCATGATAAAGCTGACCAAGACGTCGCCCGTATTGTAGCCGCCGAGGAAGGCATTGACGAAAGGATTGTCGACGGCCGGTTCCGCTGGAGTCCCCAAGGGAAAGAAAATCCCGACAATGGCAATGGCCACCAAGATGAAGGCCAAGGCCGGCGTTAAATATTTCCCCATGCGTCCATGACGTTACGCGGATCGGCGACGAAGAAATAGCAGAGCAGAAAATAGACGACGACTAAGGGAATCATGGGCGCTGCCGGAAAATTGCCCTGAACGCCGAGCTGGATTGCCGTCGCAGCCGTCCGCGGGATGGATACGAAGGTACAGACCAGCATCAGCGCCGCCAAGAGGATGCGGTACGTATACTTGCCGACCTTATCCGTAATGGTGTGGACGTCACCGTTGAGGCCGATGACGATGAGTGTAAAAATCGGCAGGAAAATCCCCGACAAGGTCAAGCCAGCCAGGCCCGACAAGAAATCGCTGCCGCTGTTGAGTCCCAAGAGCGGCGGAAAAATAAGGTTACCGGCCCCAAAATACGTAGCAAAGAAGGCAAAGCCCAAGATGATGACGTCCCGTTTGCGAATCGTCTGTCTGCTGCAAGAATCATTCATAAAAAGTCCCCCCAACCCCATCATAAAGAATAAGTGCATCATACAAAAAAAGAGGCGCTGCCCTCAAGCTGCGCCTCAATTCACATCATATCTTTCAGGAATAGCCTGTAGGAATTGGCACCTTACCGTCGGCAGGTTGCCGCAGCGTCATCGGGCCCATCCCTCAGCTGCTCTGGATATCACGGTATGAAATTTTTGTATGTATTGGTAGTATTTTATAAAACTTTTCGCTGTTTGTCAATAACTTTTTAACAAAATCACTGTTTCGACGACTTACTTTGACTTCCCGGACATAAATCAGAAAGGAAGCATTCGTCGCACAAGGGCTTTCGGGCCTTACAGACCCGACGGCCGTGCCAGATCAGCCAGTGATGCGCCCGACTCCACCATTCCTTGGGAATGGCCTTCTGCAGTCCCTTTTCCACTTCAAGGGGCGTCTTGCCCTTTGCCAGTTGGAGTCGATTGGAAACGCGGAAGACGTGGGTATCGACGGCGATGGCCGGAATGTCGAACAAGACACTGACCAGGACATTGGCCGTCTTGCGGCCGACGCCGGGCAGTTTCACCAGTTCTTCAAAGGTCTGCGGTACTTCGCCGCCATACTCATCACAGAGGATGGCACAGTTGGCCAGAATATTCTTGGCCTTGCTGTGATAGAGGCCGCAGGTCCGAATCTTTTCTTCGAGACCGTCAAGGCCTAAAGACAGCATCTTTTCCGCTGTATTATATTCCGGGAACAAGCCCGCCGTCACGATATTGACCCGTTCGTCCGTACACTGAGCCGACAAGATGACGGCAATCATCAGTTCAAAGGGCGAATTATAATGCAGAGCCGGCTTCATGATGCCGTACTGATCCTGGAAACGCTGGAGCATTTCGTCTTTTACTTTCTTGGTAATCGCCATATCACTTTACTTCCTCATCGGTATCGATGACATCATTGAGACTTCCCATTTCATAGCCGCCGAGATCGAGGGTTACGTAGGAAAATCCCGTATCCTTAATGGCCCGGACGATTTCTTCACGGTGAGCCAAGACCGACGGGATTTCGTCCAACCCGACTTCGATACGAGCCACGTCGCCGTGATAGCGGACGCGCAGCGACCCTTGAACGTAGGGAGCAACGGCCGCTTCGGCGGCGTCGATCTGAGCCAATAAATGAGGCGTCAGGCGAACCCCATAAGGAACGCGGCTGGCAAGGCAGGCTGCACTCTGCTTGTTCCAGGTCTGAAGGCCAAATTCCTTGGACAGGGCCCGGATATCGGCCTTATTCAACCCGGCTTCAATCATCGGGCTGCGGACGGCGTCGGACAACTCTTCCAGAGCCTTCATCCCCGGCCGGTAGTCGCCGAGATCGTCGACGTTGCCGCCGTCGATGACCACTGATAGCCTTCAGCCTTGGCCAGATTGACCAGGGCCGTAAAGCGGATTTTCTTGCAGTAATAGCAGCGTTCCGGCGGATTGTCGACGAATTTTGATCTTCAAACTCCGTCGAATTGACCAACCGGTGTTCCACGCCGATGAATTCCGCCATAGCCGTAGCGTCAGCGGCTTCGCTCCCCGGGAGGTTGCCGATACGGCCGTGACGGCCAAAACCTTATTGCCTAAGGCTTGATGAGCGGCACAGGTCAAAAAGGTGCTGTCGACGCCGCCGGAAAAGCCGACGACGACGCTTCCCATGGAGCTTAATATAGCTTGCAGTTTTTCATATTTCTTGCGCGTATCTGTTGAAACCATAAGGATTCCCCCTTATACAATAGTGCAGAAAAGGCGCCTTCTCCCCTCTTCCCGCCAAGGCCCCAAAGAGCAGCTGCGGAAAAGAAAGCAGAAAGAGCCTCCCTGTTTGGCCATCGTCCCCTCGATGGCCGGCTTAGAAGAAATGAGCCGATTCTTCTTTCAACACGGCATCCCGCAGGGCCGACAGCTTGCTGCTGCGCTGGACCCACATTTCTTCCGGATTGACCAGCCGCAAGTATTCAGCACAGAGTCTGAATCTGTTCGTCGGCATAGGTCATGATATCCTTGAGATTCGGTTTTTTATATACCAATTTACCCTGTTTAAAAATAGGGATCAACATCTGCTGAACCCGGTAGGTACCGGCCGGAATCGTCCGGAAACGCCACGGAGCCTTGTCGCTCTTCAAGAGCAAATCCTTCGATTCATCGATGCTTTCCCCTTCGAGGATGATGATGTCGGCCTTCATCTTACCGGTCTTCTTGTCATAGACGCGAAGGACGTTCTTGAGGCCCGGATTAGAAATTTTTTTCGGCATTGTCGCTCATCTTGATCTTGGGTACGAACTTGCCGTCGTCATACTGGCCGACGAGTTTGAAGACGCCGCCCAAAGACGGGCTGTCCTTAGCCGTAATGAGGTTGGTGCCGACACCCCAAGAATTGATGGCGCTGCCCTGACCTTTTAATTCAAAAATGAGGTTTTCATCAAGGTCATTCGAAGCTGCGATGACGCGTCCGGGAACCCGGCAGCCGTAAACATCTTGTGGCTTCCTTCGAGAGATAAGCCAAGTCGCCGCTGTCGAGGCGAATGCCGTAAACCTTAGGCAAAGTGCCGGCTTCCTTCATTTCCTTAAAGATCGTAATGGCATCGGGAACGCCCTGCTTCAACGTATTATACGTATCGGCCAACAAGATGAGGTTGTTGGGATACTGTTTGGCATATTGACGGAAGGCTTCCAGTTCCGACGAGAAGCTCATGACCCAGCTGTGCGCCATGGTCCCTAAGACCGGCATTCCGAATTTTGCCCCAGCCAGGACGTTACTAGTCCCATTGAAGCCGCCGATCATAGCCGAACGAGCGCCATAGATACCAGCCGATTTCCCCTGAGCGCGGCGCAGGCCAAATTCCATGAGATTGTCATTGCCGGCAACAGTCCGAACGCGGCGAGCTTTCGTGGCAATAAGGCTTTCATGGTTCATGATCATGGACATGCACGTTTCCAAGAGCAAGGCTTCGTCCTTCTTGGTCTGGACGCGCAGGAGGACTTCCTGCGGAAAGGCGACGGTGCCTTCGGGCATGGCATAAATATCGCCGGTAAAGCGCAACTCTTTCAAATAGTCCAGGAATTCCTGGCGGAAAAAGCCCGTACCCTTCAAGTACGCCAGGTCATCATCGCTGAAGTGGATGTTTTCTACATAGTCGATGAGATGTTCCAACCCGGCGACGACCGTATACCCTCCTTTAAAAGGATTACTTCGATAATAGCGGTCAAACACGCACTGCTGCTCGTGCTTGCCTTCAAAAAATAAGCCCTGCATCATCGTCAACTGATACAGGTCTGTCAACAACGCTTTCGTGTACAAAATAACTCGCCTCCAAAAAGATGTTATAACTATTATACAATACTCGCTTAAAATAGCCAATCAATTACCGATTTTGCATGCCTTTCAAAACACTATGCAAACTTGGCACGAGGTTCATTTATTTATGCCGGATATGAAACAAGCTGCTCTTCCCGTTCATAAAGGATGAGCAGCTTCATCATTATTTTCTTTTCATAACTTTATGGGCGGCAGCAATGACATCTTCTGCCGACAAATTATAGGCCTTCAATAAATCATCGGGCTTCCCCGATTCGCCGAAGCGGTCCTGAATGCCGACTAGTTCGACCGGAATCGGATGGTGCAGGGCCAAGGCTTCACAAATGGCGCCGCCGAGGCCGCCCATAATCTGATGTTCTTCACAGACGACGGCTGCCCCCGTTTCAGCAGCACAGGTGCAGATCGTATCGAGGTCGAGGGGCTTTACAATGCGGACATTTACAACGCGGGCCGAAATCCCTTCTTTTTCAAGAGCCTCGGCTGCCACCAGGCTTCATGGACATGAGCCGTTGGCAAAGAGAGTCACATCGCGACCATCGCGGAAAATCGCCGCCTTATAGAGGTCAAAGGGAGTGTCTTCCGACGTAATGACCGGTGCCGGATTGCGGCCAAAGCGGACGTACGACGGCCCCTTGATATCATAGACGGCCAGGGTCGCCTTGTACGTTTCCCACCAGTCACAGGGCGTGATGACCGTCATGTTGGGGATGACCCGCATGAGGGCGATATCTTCCAAGGCTGATGGGTCGCCCCGTCAGCCGACAGAAATACCGGCGTGAGCCCGCCGAGCTTGACATTCAGTTTATTGTAGCAGACCGTATTGCGAATCTGTCCCCAGCCGCGGCCGGTCAAAAAGACACCGTACGTCGACACAAAGGGAACGAAGCCCGTCAAAGACAGGCCGGCTGCCGTGCCGACGAGATCCTGTTCCGAAATACCGACATTGATATATTTATCAGGAAATTCCTTGCGAATCCATTCGGTCCGCGTCGACTTGGCAACGTCGGCGTCAAGGACCATGACGTCGTCGTGAAGGCGGCATAACTCTAAGAGGGCCTTGCCATAGCCGTCACGCATAGGTACCCGGTTCATGACCGCACCTCCAATTCTTTCATGGCCTGAGCGTACTGGCTTCATCGGGCGCAGCACCGTGCCATTCGGCCTGGTTTTCCATATAAGAAACGCCCTTGCCCTTGACGGTCTTGGCCAAGATGACCGTCGGTTTATCAGAACGGGCTTTCGCCGCCCCATAGGCATCATAGAGGGCATCCGTATCGTGACCGTCGACGCGGAGGACATGCCAGCCAAAGCTTTCCCACTTGGCATCCATGGGTTCCATGTCCTTAATATCAGCCATGGAATCGACGAGCTGTAATCCATTGCAGTCGACGATGAGACAGACGTTGTCCAGGTGGTGTTGGCCGGCAAAAGCTGCCGCTTCCCAGACCTGTCCTTCCTGCTGTTCCCCGTCACCGATGAGACAGAATACCTGCTGAGGCTTTCCTTTCAGCTTCAAGGCCAAAGCCATGCCGTTGGCAATGGACGGCCCCTGCCCTAAAGAACCGACGGCACAGTCCAGACAGGGCAGCTTCTGAAGATTGGGATGGCCCTGAAGAGGACTTCCGACCGTCCGCAGCGTATCGAGCCATTCCAAGGGGAAATAGCCTTATGAGCCAAGGTGCTGTAAAAAGCCGGCGCCGCATGGCCCTTCGACAAGACAAAGCGATCCCGTTCCGGCGCATGAGGCCTGTCGGGGAAACACGTAAATATATCGGTAAAATAGAGGGTGGCCATAAGTTCGACAGCCGATAAGGAGCTGCCCGGGTGGCCCGACCCGGCACGGTAAATAGACCGCACGGTATCCCGCCGTATCTGCATACAGACGTCGCGTAGATCATGCCTCATTCAGCATAGCCTCCTAATAATATACAGGTCGATTAAGAAAAAAACGCCGCAGTACTCCCCTTTCATCGGCAGGCGGTACGCGTGCGTTTGGACAAACGACCTCTGTAATTCGCTTCCTTTTCTTTCATTAATTGTACAATGATTACATACGCAAGTCAATCGCAATCGGCGGCACAAAGCCGCTTTATGCAAGTATCGCAAGGGCCTTCGAGCCACCCTGAAAATACGAAAAAAAGCCCTGTCCAAAAAGACAGGGCTCTACGGGCGATTCGAAAAATCAGCCTACTCTTTCATGGCCTTAACGACTTCCGGGTCGACATCGAAACTGTATTCCTCATTGGGGAAGCTCCGATCCTGGACGTCTTTGATATACTGACTTACAGCATCGACGATGGTCTGATGAAGGTTGGCATAGGTCTTGACGAATTTCGGACGGAAACCGCCGCTCATACCGAGGAGGTCCGTGCAGACCAGAACCTGACCGTCGCAGACATTACCGGCCCCGATGCCGATGGTAGCCGCCTGCTTCAAGGCTTTCGTGATTTCAGCGGCAATATCCGTCGGGACGCATTCCAAGACGATGGCAAAGGCACCGGCTTCTTCCAAAGCCAGGGCTTCCTGGATCAGGCGTTTGGCCGTTTCGGCATTTTTCCCCTGTACGCGGTAGCCGCCGAGCTGATGGACCGACTGCGGTGTCAGGCCAATATGGCCGACGACAGGAATCCCGGCCGTCGTCATGGCTTTAACGGCTTCACAGACACTGGCGCCACCTTCTAATTTTACGGCATCGCAGCCCGTTTCCTTCATCAAACGTCCGGCATTGTGAAGGGCCTGGCAGACACTTTCCTGATAGCTCATGAAGGCATGTCGGCGACGACCAAGGCCCGTTTCGTCCCACGGACGACAGCTGCCGTATGGTGAACCATATCGTCCATGGTTACCGGAAGCGTCGACGTATGGCCCATGACGACGTTGCCCAGAGAATCGCCCGACGAGGATCATGTCGATCCCGGCTTCGTCGACATTCTGCGCCATGACGTAGTCATAGGCCGTAATCATGGAAATGGGAGTCCCTTCCCCCTTCATTTTCTTGATGGTCAGATTCGTTACTTTCTTGTTCATTCGTGAACTCCTTCCGCCATCGCAAGGATTTGTTTCAGTACTTCATACTGGTTTTCCGTAATCGTTCCGTTTTCTAAAGAGAGTTCTCCGGCAGCCCGGCTAAAGGCACAGTAAGGCCCGACCAGCTCTTTCGGCATGGCGTCCAGGTGTTTGGCCACGGTCCCCGTATCGCCGCGCGACACAGGGCCGGTCAGGGCCTTTTGCCAGCGATCGGTACGTTCAAGGTTTCCCACCGTCCTTTGAGGAGGGGCATCAAGGACTGTGCTGCCTCTCCGTCAGTCTCCGTCCAGCGCCGCATGAGTCGCTGCCCCAAGGCAACGGCCGTCACGACGTAATTGGAACAAAAACAGGCGGCTGCGTGATAGAGGACGCGTTCTTCCTGCGGCACAAAAAGAGGTTTACTGTCCAAGGCCTTGACGAGAAACAGAGCCGTTTCCTTGGCCCTATCATCGCCGTCGACAGCCATATAAATATGGCGCAGCAAATCTCCCGACGCGCGGCAAAGCTCTGCAGCGGATGAAGGCTGCCCACAGAATACCCCAAAGCCGAGAGCGGCTCAAGAGAAGACAAGTCCATGGCACCGCTGCAGTGAAGAATGCAGGTCTCACGCCGATCAGCGCCAGTCAGCGAGTCCGCCAGCGATGCGGCCACACTCCCGATCACATCGTCCCGTACCGTCAGCAGCAGAACATCACAGTTCCGAAGAAGGGCTGCCCCGTCCGTATAGGCCTTGACCTTAAGGGACTGCGCCCGCTGCGTCGTATGTTCTTTTGTGGAACAAAGAATACCCTCAACAGCTGAAGGCATGGCTAAAACAAAAGAAGTGCCGACTCTGCCGGCACCAATAATCCCTAAACGCATGATGTACTCCCTCAAAAAAGCGCATTCCTCCCGGGAATGCGCACAAAAAGCCTACGTTTACAAAATTCGTCCCAGTCTTTCGATCCAAGCGACATGCTATGAAATTAATAAAATGCGCAACCGAGACAATATGCGGTACGGATCCCACGGATTCCGTCCAATCTCAGTTACATCTACAGAATACACTATTTGTGAAAATTTTACCAATATCATTTAGGAATAGACATTCATCTTCACCCCGCGCAATCGAGATACCCTTGTCAAGGCAAAAAAATAAACATATCCGAACTGGCATTTCTACCACATTCGGATATGTTTGCTTTGGTGGGCGGTAATGGATTCGAACCATCGACCCCTCGATGTCAACGAGATACTCTAACCAACTGAGCTAACCGCCCTCAATATGAATTTGTCATGCGACTTTATTATTATAACGCATCTCCCCCATCTTGGCAAGTCCTTTTGATTATTTTTATTTTTCTCTTGACTTGGAGACGACTCCAATCGTTATAATGAACTACAAAGGAGGGACTACCTTGAAAATAAAAGATGTAAGTGAACAACTTCAAATCTCGCCGGACACGCTTCGTTACTACGAAAAGATTGGCTCATCCGCAATGTGCCCCGCGATAAGAACGGCGTCCGCGATTATAGTGAAGAAAACTGCAAGAGCATCGCTTTTATCAAGTGCATGCGGGCAGCTAACGTTTCTATTTCCGGCCTGACGCGCTATATGGAGCTTTTCGAGCAAGGTGACGCCACTCGCAAGGAGCGGCGGGAAATTTTAATCCACGAACGCCAACAACTCCAAAGCAACTTACAGGATATCCAAGACGCCTTGGACCACTTGAACTGGAAAATTAAATTGTACGACGAAGGAAAATTCTAATTATAGACTGCCTTTTTCCAAAAAAGAAGAACAGGCGATTTTAAACATTTCACACCAAAAATCGACGCCGCCATGTCTTTTGCAAAATGTCTGCAAGAGTGCTGATTCCCATTGCAGCTTCAAGCTTTGACGCCGGTTACATCATTCACACAGGAGGTTACGTATTATGGAAAATATAACTCGGCGCGGCTTTTTAAAATTAGCCGGCAGTGCAGCTCTCGGCGTCGCTTTAGGAAAAGCCAATATCTTACCGGCCATGGCCCAGGCGCCGGTCGTAGGCAGTCAGGAAACGACGGCTCAATCCGGTCAGGCAGGCTCTTATGCCAAAGTCTATTACACCAAGCATATCGACGCCGAACACTTGATTAAATTGTACCAGAAGATCAATGAAGGCATTTACGGCAAGACGGCTATCAAGGTCCACACAGGTGAACAACACGGCCCTTATATCCTGCCTCGCGACATGGTCAAAGCCTTCCAGGCCCAGGTTCCTAACAGCAGCATCGTCGAAACGAATACGCTCTACCCGGGCGACCGCGATACGACAGAAAAACACCGCCGCACCTTAGAGGTCAATGGCTGGAATTTCTGCCCTGTCGACATCTTGGATGAAAAAGGCAACGTCATGATGCCCGTCCGCAACGGCCTGCACTTTTCGGAAGTATCCTTAGGCCGCAATATTACCGATTATGACTCCATGATCGTCCTGACCCACTTTAAAGGCCATGCCATGGGCGGCTACGGCGGTTCGCTGAAAAACATCGCCATCGGCTGTGCCGACGGTCAGGTAGGCAAACGACAGGTCCACGCCTTCCATGAATCCCGCGTCCCCGTCGGTTCCGACTGGTCGGACAACATGGTCCTCGAAGAAGGCTTTATGGAAAACATGGCCGACTGCGGCAAAGCCATTTGTGACTACTTCGGAAAACACATCGTCTTCCTCAATGTCCTGCGCTCTATGTCTGTCGACTGCGACTGCGCCGGTACTTCGGCTGCAAAACCGGTCATCCCCGATTTAGGCATGATGCTTCGACGGATATCCTGGCCATCGATCAAGCCAGCGTCGATTGGGTCTATGACCAGCCGGAAAGAGATAAGCACGATTTGGTAGAACGAATCGAATCCCGCCACGGCCTGCACCAGTTGACGGCCATGCGGAAATTAAAGATGGGCAATGACAAGTATCAGTTGATCTCCATCGACTAAAACGGCAGCAAGCCTGACGCTTCACCCAGCAAGATCTGTCAATATGGAATAATGAAAGAGCCCTTATCCCTCCCCCACACCGTCCGTCGGTATGGGAGAGGAATACAGGGCTCTTTTTGGCATGCTGCCGTCTATTCTATATGTCTTTGAAGAGGAACATTCTCCCTTGGTACAAAAAATTGCGGCTGCCAAAAAGACAGCCGCAACTTTATATGAGAATCAGAAGATCCTCCAGAGGAACCCTTAGAAACAGGATTAGTTTTGCTTGTTTTCCGGAACGATGCGGACACGCTGGATGGTCGGTTTCCCGTCTTTATCCTTAGCGATCGTATCGATGCGGATGTACTTGAGTTCTGCAGAGAATTCGTTGGCCAAGCGATCCAACGTATCGTCGCCCTGGAGGGCTGCATTCGATGCAGCGCCTGCCATGATGGCACGATAAACAACTGCTGCAAATTCATAGCGGGTCATCATGCGGTTACCATCGAAGTTTCCATCAGGATATCCTTCAATGATGCCGAGATTATGAAGCTTGGTAACGTATTCGTAAGCCCAGTGGTTAGCCGGAACATCCGGGAAGAGTTCGTTGCCCTTAGACTCAATCGTGCCAGGATTCTGACCGGTCAACTGATTAATCATTTGACTCTGACGATTGACGATGTCTTCGAGTTTCGCTACGTCATCACGGAGGTGTTTGATTTCCTTAGCCATGCCAACACGAGAATTAGATACGTTGTTGCCTTGACCTACCTTGAAGGAAATACCGGCATTGACCATGTTTTCACCGCCGCCGATAGTGCCGCCGACCGAGAAGGTTGTATCTTCGTTCGGTTTGTAGAAGGCACCGAAAGCACCGGCGTTAGCGCCGCGATAGTGACCATAGCCGAAGGCGAAATCCCACTTATCATCAGGATCGAAGTCCTGCGGATGGAGGGCTGCCAAAGCAGCTGCACCGGCACCGACGCGGTTGATACGGTTATCGAGCTTATTGACCGTACCGCCCAAGCTGTTGATAGCCTGGTCGCGGAGAGCCAACTGGCTGCCATTGATAGCTTCGGTCGAACCGGCGGCTACCGTACCGTCAGCCACGCCGCTTACGACGTTGTTGCCCATGTTGATATTGCTGTCTTCGATAGTGATGTTACGATCGCTGTCAACGGTCTTAATGGTAAGACCATTATTATTTATTGTCGTATTGCCGGTCGTTACACTATCAAGATTCGTTAAGTTCTTGGCAAGTTTGATGTCGAGTCCATCGTTAGAGCTATTTCTTACGACACCGATGTTACCATCAGACAAGCGATTCGAATCAGCACCGCCGGTAAGTTTCAAGGTATCGCCCAGGCCTACGGTGACGCTATTATCGGCACCATCATCGCCCTGGAATACACGACCCTTATTGACTTTATCGCTAACGGTCTTCAGCTGATCTTCCGTAGCAGCACGGCCGGACTGAATATTATTGCCATCCCAGGTGGTATTATCCAAACCTGTGAGGTAATTACCCGTTGCCGGATTTTTGTCGCCAGCCGTGTTTTCCTGGTTGCCCAGAACGGCACCGCCTGCGGAGATTTGGCCTTTAGAACCATCCAGTTTCACCTGGTTGTCGCCGCTGCCGGCCGTAACGGTTGCACCGTTGCCATCGATGTTGACCTGCTTGGAGGCATCGGTATCACTGCCAAGGGTGATGTTGTCATTCAGGTTAACTTTGTTATCATCACCTACAGTAATGTTCTTACCGGATTGAGCTTTCTCTGCATCGGCCTGACTCTTAGCAATGGCGTAAACGTCACCGATATTAGCACCGTTGTTGTAGTTTTCCTGACCTGGCTGAGTCGTGTCATAGGTATTCCCAAGACCACTGCCTACGTTTTTGATTTGCTTATCACCGGCATTGATGCCATCTTTATCGATGGAGATACCGGAATCGTTAATCGCAATCTTATCCGCAACCACGCCATCATTATTGATGGTCGTATTGCCAGCCGTGAGGGAACCGTCAGTGCCAAGATCGACATCCTTATTCAAGCCAACTACGAGCTTACCATCTTTAACCGAGGTTACGGTATTACCGTCACCAGCAATGGCAATTGTATCGCCTAAATTCTGTTTTACAGAGTTATTGTCGTCAGCACTTAAGGCAAAACCGCCGCCTTTTGTTGCATCTGTAATATTTTCGACAGCATTGTTGACAGCGTTGGTCAAGTCACCAATATTAGCTGCGTTGTTGTAATTTTCCTGACCGGCTACAGATGTATCATAAGTATTGCCGGTTGTACCGCTGGCCACATTAGTGATCTGGTTGCCGCCATTGTTGAGGCCCTTATCAGTCAAGGTAACTGCCGACGTACCACTGCCTATAGTTACACCGCTATTGTTGACTACGGTGTTGCCCATAGTTACAGAACCGGTTTCGCCCAAGTTGATGTCTTTATTGAGCTTAACCGTCAACAGACCGTTTTCGTCCTCCTGGTGGATACGACACCGATGTTGCCGTCGGTCAGGTCAGCTTCATTCTTAGCATTACCCTTTACATTGACCTGATTGTTCAACTTAACCTTAGACGCATCGCCAAAGTCACCACCGTACTTCATACCGTCATCAAGGGTTGCGACGGTCGAACCACCTACGGTAATTCTATCAATATCTGTACCAGCTAAGTTAGGAGCACTCGTTCCGGCTGCAATAGTCGCAGTGGAACCGTTAGCACCACTGGTCAAGGCGATAGAGCCATCAGCCCGTTGATAGCGACGGAAGAACCATCGGCACCATTCAGTGTAATAGAGCTGTCTACGCCATCTGTGCCTTCATCATTGTTGGCACTACCTAAGGTGATGTTATCAGAGAGTTTGAGGTCATAATACGTCGTCAGGTTGTTATCTCTCTTTGTTTGAAGCAGTAAGTTCTTACCTTGATACTCTGAGGCGCCGCCTTCTGTACCTCCCTCAACGGTTACATAAGTATGTTGACCAGCTAATTTTCTAATTTCATTTAACTGGCTGCCATTGACAGCATCTGTAGAATCGTCGTTGATTGCTCCAGGCGCAACATTGATAATCTTATTGCCACCATTATTGAGGCCAGCATCCGTCAAGGATACAGGAGTACCGTTAGAAGGCGTAATGGTCATACCACTATTATTGATAACAGTGTTACCCATGGTTACGGATCCGTTAGAGCCTAAGTTGATGTCTTTATTGAGCTTAACTGTTAACAAGGCATTGTCGCCATCCTGGCTGGATACGACACCGATGTTACCGGTAGTCAAATCATCTTCAGACGTTGCTTCGCCTTTGACGTTAACCTGTTTGTTCAGTTTGACAGAGGCTACATCCCCGAAGTCGCCATAGTACTTCATGCCATCATCAAGGGTAGCCACCTGATGGTTCGTGCCTTTCGGATCGGTGTAAATGATACGAGTCATCGTTTCACCGTCTTTACCGTTGACGCCAGCTTCACCCGGTGTGGTATAGATGTCGGTCACTCCGTCTTTGCCATTGAGGCCGATGTGGCCTTCCAAGCCGTCGACGCCATCGACACCGTCTTTACCGGTAATGCTGACACCATCTTTGCCGTCGGCACCCTTAATCGAGATGCCGTCGTTGCCGTCGATAGTAACGACGTTGCCATCACTGCCATTGACACCGATAGATCCGTTCGTGCCATCTTTAGCTCCGATAGAGAGGTTGTCAGACAGGGCTACGGTGATGTTACCGTTTGTAGGATCCGTCGTAGTTGTAATATTCTGGCCGTCACCTACGATGCCCAGGGCTTCACCCAGGTCACGATGTACCGTGTCTCCACTATCGGCCGTGAAGTCCATGCCCTTATTAACCAGAGCATCGCTACATTATTAAGGTCGCCGATGTTGGCTGCATTGGTATCCGTATTGTACGTCGGATTGCCGTCAGCATCGACACCATCGGAGCCGCTGGCTACGTTGGTAATCTGATTGCCACCATTGTTCAGGCCACCGTTGGTGAGGCTCACGGCTGTATCGCCGCTGCCGATGGTCATACCGCTATTGTTAACTACGGTGTTGCCCATCGTAACGGAGCCTTCAGTACCTAAGTCGATGTCTTTCACTAACTGAACTTTCAACTGACCATTAACGTTATTGACGCCAATGTTGTTTTCCGTCAGCTTGTCAGCATCGGCTCCACCAATGATGTCAAGCTGTTCGTTGAGTTTCTTGGCGATGACATTAGTACCATCTGCTTTCGCATTGTCGCCGGCGTACTTCTGACCGTCACTCATGGTTGCGATCGTTTCGCCGCCTGCCGTGATACGATCAACCGGGTTGCCTTCTACATTATTTACGCTGTCACCAGCCTTGATGGTAACCGTCGTGCCCGGTGTTCCG